>Ga0307990_1000033_pt1 | contig 122864 bp, 103 predicted proteins | sample EllFjometagen129_FD_203168 | JGI IMG/M metagenome (GOLD analysis project Ga0307990, IMG submission 203168) | Marine microbial communities from Ellis Fjord, Antarctic Ocean - #129 | ecosystem: Environmental > Aquatic > Marine > Unclassified | place: Southern Ocean | collected 2014-10-08 | reverse complement strand
TCGTAATATCCGCCGGCTGTGGCAACGACCTGTTGCGCTTTGGCCTGGAAAATGCAGGCTGTAAAAGCAAGTGCGCTAATAAACAGTGTTAAATGTTTCATAAGTTTGGGATTGAAGTGAATAAATATCTTTTTGTGGCTGTAAATGTATAAATATTTACATCTTTATACAAAAAAAAATATTGTGCCTCCGATGGATGTTTTTTACCGGAATTTCTATCCGACTGTGTTTAGGATTTTTTGCCTGGCATAATTCAACGGATGACAATTACGGGTATAAAGTCATCCGATGAAAAGCCCCCTAACATCAGGTTTCTTTTATAAACTATTGTACTTGGGTTTAACAAAATTCATCGGATGACTATTCCCGGCGTTTCCAGAAACTTCGGACGTTCGAAAGTCGGGGGCAGGACGCAACTTTCTATCGTCCGCCGGTTGGCGGACATAGAAACATTGAAATGAAACCTACAAACTATAATCACAATAATTCTATTTTTGCAGGACAATATCCCGGATATGAAAAACCGTACGAATCTAATCTTGATAATAATTTGTTTTTGGAGCAACCTGCTTTATAGCCAATCACATCCTCCAAAAATCTATAAATCAATTAAAACAACAGAAAAAATCAATATCGATGGCTTTGCCAATGAAGTTGCCTGGGACAGAGCATTGTGGTCGGATGACTTTGTGGATATTGAGGGCGATGCAAAACAAATCCCGAAATATTGGACGCGGATGAAAATGCTTTGGGACGAAAATGCACTGTACATTTTTGCCGAACTTGAAGAGCCCCATATTTGGGCAAGCATCACCAAAAGGGATCAGGTGATTTTTTATGATAACGATTTCGAGGTTTTTATTGATCCGGACGGAGACAATCACAATTATTTCGAGCTTGAAATAAATGCATTCACAACAGCTTTCGATCTTTTTATGGCGATGCCTTACAACGCGGATGGCAGAGCCTTGATCGGCTGGGATATTAAGGGACTTGATGTTGCAACTCAAATTATTGGAACCATCAACAATCCAAAAGATATAGACGAACGATGGACGGTTGAAATGGCCATTCCATGGAAATCGATGCTGGTTTATGCTCCTTACAAAAGGGCTCCCGTAAATGGTGATATTTGGCGGATTAATTTTTCAAGGGTACAATGGAAAACCGATATTGTAGAGGGCGAATACAAAAAGGCCATTAATCCTAATACCGGAAAACCCTTCCCGGAAAACAACTGGGTGTGGAGTCCACAAGGCACAATAAATATGCATCTGCCCGAAAAATGGGGATATATTTTATTTGCCGACCTGCCAACAAATAGAGAAATTACGATATTGGAAGCTGATCCATTTTTCGATGAAAAACAAATATTACTGGCACTTTACAATAAACAAAAAGAATTTGGGTGGAGTGACTTGCAATATTTAATGAATAGAGTTAAATGATTTCTAACTTTTGTAATTTTCAAATTCCCGATAACGAAATTAAATGAATATCAAAACCCTTTTAGGAATATTTCTCCTGATGTTCAGCTTCGCAGGATGCAGACAATCTCACAAAAATCACTCTCCGGAATTATGGGTTTGGATACATGCAGATGCTCAGAAAACATCAACTGATTGGGATCTGGATTTTAAGAAATTGAATGATTCCGGTTTTAATGGCATTTTGATGGGAGCAAATCCTGAGGTTCTGAAAACTACAATTCCTATTGCAAAAAAGCATGGGCTCGAAGTTCATGCCTGGATGTGGACCATGAATCGTGGAGATGCAGATTCATCATGGCTCAGCGTAAATCAGCTTGGCCATTCACTTGCCGAACAGCAAGCTTATGTTGGCTATTACAAATTTATGTGCCCGGCCTTGCCGGAAGTAAAAGAGTTTATAAAATCAAAAATTGACGAACTGGCCGACATTGAAGGACTTGACGGTATTCATCTCGACTATATTCGCTATGTGGATGCCATTTTACCTGTAGGACTTCAACCCAATTATGGCCTTAAACAAGACAGCGTATTTCCTGAATTTGATTATGGTTACCATCCATATTTGGTTAAGCTTTACAAAACAAAAACAGGTATAATCCCTTTCGACCTGAAAAACCCCGCGACCGATTTCGACTGGCTGCAATTTAGGTTGGATGAATTGAATAAAACTGTGTGGGAATTAAGAGATCGTATTCACACGCATGGATTGAAAGCAACGGCAGCAGTGTTTCCCACCCCGGCAATGGCTCGTGAGATGGTGAGGCAAGAATGGGATGTTTGGGATTTGGACTGTTACTACCCAATGGTTTATCATAATTTTTATAATCAAAGCTTTGACTGGATAAAGGATGTGATGATGGAAAATAGGGCGACCTTATCTACAAATCAAAAGGTAATTTGTGGCTTGTATGTGCCGGCACTCAAAAATGAAGATGATTTTAGAAACGCTATTTTATCAGCGCTTGATGGTGGAGCTAATGGGGTGACATTTTTTGATTTTCGAGCCATGGATGACAGGGCTTTTGAAATAATTAAAGATATTCAAAACGACAAACCAGGAAAATAAAACATCAATCAGACCAAAATTATCAAAACAAAAAGTAAAAAAATTCAAAATATGGCTACATATATTAATCACAGAAATCCAAATGCACCTGAAATTGAGTTACAAATTGAAGCGCTTGAAAAGGTACCCGGCGTTTGTATTTTCATCGACCTGATTAACTCAACTGCCGATAAATACAGGGATGATAAAAACACCTGGATTAAAAAAACAAATAATACTTTCAATTTTATTTCGGTAATCAATCACTTCCCTCACTTTGTTGTAAAAGGAATAGGTGATGAAATGATGTTGTTTTTGCCGGACAGCGAGCTGATTAACAACAATGCTTTCAAAACTTACCTCGATTTACTCAGTGAAATCTATGCCACCATGGACACACTCACTCACCACCCGCTGAAGGAACTTTTTTATGAATGTAAGGTTGGAATCCATTACTGCACAGATGTTTTTAATATCACATTTTTCGAAGGTGTAAACGACTATTACGGCAAAGATATCGACAGCTCGGCCAGGCTTATGTCTAAAGCCAGGGGGAACAGAATTGTTATGAGCGAAGCCTATTACCAAAAAGTATTGAACGATCTTGCCAAAATAAATCAAGCAAAGGAAAAGTCCGTTGTTAAAAACATCTCAAAAACCTACATCGAAGATTTTAAGGGTGTGCCCCACCCCTTCGAATATCGGGTGCTGGAAATAAATTAGTTTTAGTCGATTAAGCACCTTTTTAGAAAAATATACGATTTAAGATTTAAGATGTTAGATTTAAGATTTAAGATGTTGGTGATATTCAACATAATCTAAAATCTCCTACAAAGGAGTCCTTCCGACGATTCCCTCATTTGCGGGATCAATCATAAATCAAAAAATATTCGACTTTATGGACGGACACTAATTAGTGTCCGTCTTTTTAGTAATTTTTCCCGCAGATTTCGCTGATTAGCGCAGATAAAATCTGCGCTAATCAGCGAAATCTGCGGGAAACTTTATAGCCTCTAATCGAAAAAGTCGACTCTATGGACGGACACTAATTAATCTTTCGATTGATTTCATATTATATTTACAAGGATTTATTTATTTTTACAGTCACATTACAAAGCTTGTAATAACTATTCATGCCAAATAGAAAATTAAAATATTTTTTGTTGCTGATTTTTACACAAATCACCTTTGGATTATATTCCAACATCAAATCCACCGGCATACCCTACATTCGAAATTACAACAATAAAACCATCCAGGCCGGGGCACAAACCTGGATGATTGACATAAGCAGCAATGGCCTGGCTTATTTTGCCAACAACGATGGGGTGCTTGAGTTTGATGGCCTTCACTGGCGCAACTTCCCCTTGCCTGGAGATATTGTTGTGAGAAGCGTAAAAACATCGGAAGATGGTAAAATTTATGCCGGAGGTTTTAACCAAATTGGCTATTTTTCGCCTGACGAAAGGGGTTTTCAAACCTTTAATTCACTAAACAATCTCATTCCTGAAGCGCAGCGGGATTTTGGAGAAGTATGGAAAATACATGAATTGCCAAACGGTATTATTTTTCAATCCTACGTTCAGTTGATGATTTATAAGGATGAAAAGATATCAGTTATTGCTGCGCCCGAAAGCTTCCATTTTTCATTTATTGTAAATAGCGAACTCTATGTAAATGATCAGTCGGAAGGGCTATACCGCATGGCGGGCGACAGATTAATCAAAGTGCCGGGCAGCGATGCCTTAAAAGGAGAGCTTATTTGGGCCATGCTTCCAAAAGGCGATAATATTTTAATTGCAACAGCCGACAAAGGAATATTTGAGTTTGACGGTCTGGCCATTGCAGAATGGAAAAATCCTGCATCGGCCATATTAAAAGAGAATCAGGTTTATTGTGGCGTATCCCTAAGTAAAAACATTTATGCATTTGGTTCAATCCAAAATGGATTAATTATTTGCGATGGCGATGGAAATATCCTGCAGCACATAAACCTTGAACAGGGACTGCAAAATAATACCATACTTAGCTTACAAACCGACCAGTACGGAAACCTGTGGCTTGGGCTGGATAATGGCATCGATTACCTTGAAATAAATTCCCCCTTAACTTATTTTTCACACTTCAACGGTCTAAGCGCCGGATATGCTGCAGTATTGCATAAGGGCTTGATGTACTTCGGCACAAACCGTGGAGTTTTTTATACCGATTGGGAAACGCAACAACATGGTGGTGGGGATTCAGACTTCAACATTATTCCGGAAACCCAGGGCCAGGTTTGGAATTTTTCAGTTTTTGACGGAACACTTTTTTGTGGACACAATTCAGGTGTATTTATTATTGAGGGAAAAACAGCCCGCTTAGTTTCGGATGTACAGGGCGGATGGACATTCTTACAACCGGCTGATAGAGATGATTTGTTAATTTGTGGAACATACACCGGATTTGTAAAGTTTCAAAAAACTAATAAAAAATGGTCAGAAGGTTTACCAATAAAGGGCTTCAAAGAATCATCGAGATACCTGGCTTATGCCGGCAATAATATGATATGGATGACCCATGGTTATAAAGGTGTGTTCAGGATGCACTTTGATGAAAATTACGACAGTGTGTCAAAGGTTGATTTTTATGATACACAAAGTGGATTCTTTTCCGATAAAAACATCAATGTTTTCGAATTGGATGATAAAGTCATTTTTACAAGTGATTACGGACTATACAGCTATGATACACCGTCCAATAGTTTTATACCTGAGGAGAAGATGAATAGTATTTTCCCCGGAAACGTTCGTGTACTTAAAAAAGATATAAAAGGAAATATCTGGTATTTTACAATGGATAAAGCCGGTGTTTTGCGTTTACAGGAAGATGGGAGTTATGTAAATGTTGACGTGCCTTTCAGGGAATTGTCAGGCAGGTTTATAAAATGGTTTCAATTTGTTTACCCCCTGGATGAAAATCATGTAATTTTCGGCATCCAGGATGGGTTCGTCCATTATACTCCCAACTACCCTAAAAACTATCAACAGGTCTTTAATGTGTTTATTCGCAGTTTTGAACTCACAGGGATTGACTCTGTAATTTTTAATGGTTATACAATTGATAACTCTCTTGCTTTTAAAATCCCATTCAAGCATAATCGTTTGCAATTCCAATACTCTGCCAATGACTATGAAAACCCGCAATACCTGGAATTTTCAACGCTTCTTGAGGGATTCGATGAGGAATGGACTTCATGGCAAAATCGTTCATCAAGAGAGTTCACCAATCTAAAATATGGAAATTATGTTTTTAAGGTAAAAGCAAAAAACATTTTCGGCGCCTTTAGCGATGAGCAAAAACTGATGTTTGAAATATTACCCCCGTGGTATTTAAGTTGGTGGGCTTACCTGATTTACTTTTTCGCCTTCATTCTTTTCATGTTATTAATGTCAAAATATATTCGATTCAGGATGGAAAAATCAAAACGACAAGAGGAAGAGCGCCAGAAAAGACTATTTAAGGATCGTGAAAAACAATTACAAACAGAGGCTTTAAAATCAGAAAAAGAGGTGATTAGACTTCGCAACGATAAGCTCCGTGCCGAAATGAAACAAAAGGATAAGGAGCTTGCCAACAGCACCATGCAAATGATTCAAAAAAGCAAGTCGTTGAACTCGATTAAAAAAGACCTGAACAAATTATCGCGGGAGATCGGAGATGACATCATTACCAATCATATCAATTCGATGGTAAGAAAAATCGATCGGGAGATCGATACAAAAGGTCAGTGGGAGGTTTTTGAAAATCACTTCGAAAGTGTACACGAAGAGTTTTTAAAACGCCTTAAATTGCAATACCCCGACCTTACACCCCGCGAATTAAAACTTTGCGCCTACCTCAGGTTAAATATATCGAGCAAGGAAATAGCCACACTAATGAACATTTCAACCCGCGGCGTAGAGATAAGCCGCTACCGTCTCCGTAAAAAACTCGATCTCGAACACGACACCAACCTCACGGAGTTTATCATGGGTTTTTAGATTTTTTGAAATTCATCTCTGAGTCAAGAATTTCCAGTATTTGAAAGATGAATTCTCTAATAATGAATTAAGGAGCAAATTGAAAACTCCCTACTTTGCGAAAATCAAGTGTCGTGAATAATGCATCTTAGTGAATTTTTGTGCCCCCGATAGCTATCAATTATTTTATTAGCAATAAGATCAGTCTAAAAAGGTACGAAGCACCATATTTGTGCAATTTACGTCTCAGATTATCAGTATGTTAAAAAATATTATCCGTGCATCTCCGCCAGCTGGCGGACAAGCTGTGGCTTTTTAAACCAGTTTCATTGATATAATCAACAATCTCATCGAAGTTCTCCGGCAAAAACCACCTGATTTCTTTATCGCGCTTAAACCAGGTTAACTGCCTTTTGGCGTATCGCCGTGTGTTTGTTTTAATATTTTCGATGGCTTGCTGTAATGTAACATCTCCATCAAGAAATTGAAAAATCTCTTTGTAACCCACCGTATTCAACGCGTTTAAATCCCTGAAGGGCAACAATGCTTTCACCTCATCAAGCAGCCCGTTTTCGATCATAGCATCAGTCCTCAGGTTAATATTCCTAAAAAGCTCTTCCCTGGGGCGGTTAATTCCAACTTTAATTATCCCAAAGCTACGTGGCCTTGGGCTTCGAACTCTAAAAGATGTAAAAGTTTTCCCGGTTTGAACACAAACTTCTATAGCGCGTTTCATTCGATTCGGATTATCCTTATCAACTATTTCAAAATATTCAGGGTCGAGTTGGGTAAGTTTCTCCCTTAAAAATTCAATTCCTTTTTGCTGAAACTGAATTTCGATTTCTTCGCGAATGGAAAGATTAAAATCCGGCATATCATCAATTCCCTTACAAAGGGCATCAATATACATTCCCGAACCTCCTGCCACAACAATAAAATCCTTATCAATAAAAAGCTCATCGGCAAATTTAAGCGCTTCATTTTCGTAGCGTGAAACATTATAATTATCATGAATGGAGAGATTTCCTGCAAAAAAATGCTTTGCCAATTTCCTTTCGGCCTCCGTGGGTGCGGCAGTTCCAATGTTAAGTTCTTTATAAAACTGGCGCGAATCAGCCGAAAAAATATGCGTGTCAAAATATCTTGCTAAATTGATGGCAAGTTTGGTTTTACCTATCGCTGTGGGGCCAACAAGTACTATTAAGTTTTTTAGATTCCCTACCATTTTTAATCATGGATGGATTAATAGTTATCACTATCTATATCAATATCATCATCATCGTCATCATTATTCAATATCGAATTAAATTCCTTAAGCAATTCCTCTTTCAGTTTATCCGCATCTTTTTCAACATTCAGTTTCTCGCGCAACGAAAGTTTGCCACTGCTGTACGACATGAATGGATATGCTTTTAAATTATTCACAGCTTCGATATCGATGAGCTCGAGCATGAAAGTATGCAAATGTAAAAAGTTATACTCCCAAATCAACTTCTGATCAATTTCGTCAAGGAAAGTATCAAGTTTTGCTTTTTCCATGAGATAGGTTACCGGGACTTTTTCTTTTAATCCCGTGGCCTTCTGCTTTCCCATCATATCGATAAGTGTGATTTCCTGAACTTTTTGCCAATCGTTGGTAGTAATATGAAATGATGCCAATTCCCTGCTATCGAGTTTCAGGCTTTTAACCAGGAAATCGTGAAGTATTTTAAATGTCTGGTTCGATTTTATATCCAATTCCCTGATAAAATCATCCTGATCTTCAAGCATTACCCTAAATCTGAAAACATGCATAATTCTTTAGTATAATATTGTTATAGGTTTTACAAAGTTAATATCAAAAGTTAGGGATTGTTAAAAGAAGTGAAATAAAACGAATTTAGTTTTTGGCTCGTAGTCCCAAATCATTACCCGTTATAATCATAAAGGCATAAGCCTCATCGTAATCGTTGACAATATTCCCGTCGAGTATAGCTTCGCGAATAGCAGTTTTTATATCCCCGACCATCCTGCAGGGTTTAAGATCGAAAGTTTCCATGATTAGTTCTCCCGAAATAGGTGGCTGCCAATTCCTGAGTTTGTCCTTTTCTTCAATTTCAACAAGTTTCTGCTTTACAATCTCAAAATTCTTCTTGTATCGTTTAATCTTTTCGGGAATCTTCGACGACATATCCGCCTGGCACAATTGCATCAAATCGTCAATTTCTTCGCCGGCATCGAACAATAAGCGGCGTATGGCAGAATCGGTAACAATTTCTTCGGTAAGTGCTATGGGTCTTAAATGCAAGGCTACCAACTTTTGAACATATTTTAGGGTATCGCCCATTGGCAATTTTAAGCGTTTAAAAATACCGGGCAACATGCGTGCACCCACGTAGTCGTGGGCATGAAAAGTCCAACCTATTCCTTCAACCCATTTTTTGGTTCTGGGTTTTCCAATATCATGAAGAACTGCAGCCCAGCGCAACCAAAGGTTATCAGATTTTGCAGCCACATTATCAATCACTATCAGGGTATGAAAAAAATTATCTTTATGTCCTTTCCCTTCCTTAAATTCAGCGCCTTGCAAGGCCACCATTTCTGGAAAAAACTCCTGGAGTAAACCGGTATAAAAAAGCAGTTTAAAACCAACAGATGGTTTTGGTGACATAATAATTTTGTTCAGTTCATCAGTTATGCGCTCTTGCGAAATAATTTCGAGCCTTTTGGCATTTCGGCTGATGGCTGAATAGCTGTTTTCATCAATTCTAAAGTTGAGCCTTGAGGCAAATCGTATGGCACGCATCATCCTCAATGGATCGTCAGAGTATGTAATATCGGGATCAAGGGGTGTTCTTAGCAATTTATTTTCAATATCTTTTTCACCTCCAAAAGGATCAAACAGTTTTCCGTAGCTATCGCTGTTAAGACTTATGCTCATCGCGTTTATGGTAAAATCGCGTCTGTTCTGGTCATCAATAAGTGTCCCGTCTTCAACAATGGGCTTGCGCGAGTCGCGACGATATGATTCGCGGCGGGCTCCAACAAACTCTATTTCCCAATCTTTATAACGCATCATGGCTGTGCCAAAATTTTTAAAAACTTTTACTTTGGCATTTTCTGCTTTTTTACCCACGGCCATTGCAAGCTCAATACCCTGTCCAACTACTACCACATCAATATCTTTTGATGGATATCCAAGAAGCAAATCACGCACATAGCCACCAACAACATAAGCCTCAACATTCATTTCAAATGCTGTTGCCGAAATTAACTCAAAAACCGGATGTGTAAGAAAAGCTTTCAATGATTAAGATTGATTATTGAGACCAGCCTAAAAAGCCATAATACCCCTAAATCCCCTGAAGGGGACTTTTTAGACTACACTCATTGTTATTAAAAAAGTGTGCAAAAATAAATAAAAACAGATTCATTAATACAGGCAAAGCCCGGCAATGATACCGGACTTGCTTACTAAAAGTTATAAAAACCTTGAATAAATTATTTTCTATTCGTGTTAAAGGAAAAATCAAATACCAAAATTAATCCCTATTCCACGTGCAGTTTTCATAAGGGCGGTGTCATCATCAACAATGTTTGGTTGCTGAAGCGCTTCTTCGAGCGATACGGAAGTAATGTTTGGATGACGGTATGAAACCATCCGGCCATATTCACCCTTCAATACCATCTCGAATGCTTTAACACCAAACTGGGTAGCCAAAACACGGTCGTAAGCAATTGGCACACCACCACGCTGCAGGTGACCCAGCACAGTAGTACGGATGCTGTGTTCGCAACCCGCTTCCTTCAACTGGTTCATAAGTACGTTTGCCACACCGCCTAAACGACGGTTTTCGTATCCTATTTCCTCCTGGCTCAGGGTTGCATAATCGGCGCCAACGGCTCTTGCACCTTCAGATATCACAATATTTACAAAACCACGATCACGTTCAAATCTTTTATTAACGCTTTCGAGCACTTTGTTTACATCGTAAGGAAATTCGGGCAAAAGGCAAATTTCGGCCCCACCGGCAACAGCGGCATTTAAAGCAATCCATCCGGCATACCTGCCCATCACTTCCAAAATCAGCACACGATTGTGGCTTGCTGCTGTAGTAACAAGTTTATCAACGGCCTCGGTGGCTATTTGCACAGCAGTTTGAAATCCAAAGGTTGAATCGGTGGCCGTTAGGTCGTTATCGATGGTTTTTGGAACGCCAATGATATTTAAACCCATATCGTGCAGTCGCTTGGAAATACGTTGTGATCCATCGCCTCCAATATTAATTACTGCTTCAATACCCAGGTATTGCATTTTCCTTATCATCTCTTCACTACGATCAACAGCGCTCCATGATCCATCCTTATTTTTTATTGGCCAGGCAAAGGGGCCGCCCTTATTTGTGGTCTGGATTATTGTACCTCCCTGGTAATGGATTCCCGAGACTTTTTCATCATCGAGAATTACTATTTCGGTAGGTTCGTTCAGGATGCCATTAAATGCTTCGATACTTCCAACGATTTCCCAGTTTTTTTCAGTATTGGCTCTTTTAACAATAGCCCTGATTACTGCATTCAGGCCGGGGCAATCACCACCACCGGTAACAATTAAACATCTCTTCATCTTGTATTTTTATTATTGATGTTGTACGGGCAGCAAAAGTAAATAAATTAAAGAACCCCACATTAAATCAGTTTTAAGTTTGTAAAACAATCGGGATGCTCAAGTAGATCGGTAGTGAATTTGTATTTAATTAAAGTATTTATGACTACCAAATTATTCGTTGTTCGCTTTGCTCACCTCGCCTCGCTGGCGAAGCGGGCCACGAGGCAGGTAAACCAGAATGATGAAAAATTGATAATAGATTTCTCTCCACCAGTTGGCGGAATCTTACTAATGACAAGTAATTATAAAACTCTATGATCCTGAAAAATATCAGACCTCTCAGTCGCTGCACTCCTTCGAGGTGACAAGACTTTAGGAGGAGGGGGGGTGGGTGGTTGAAAGTGGGCGCTTCGCACCCACTTTCAACCACCCCAAAAAAATCCCCGCGCTTTGTCATTTCGATGCCGCAACTGCGGCAGGAGAAATCTTTCAATCCGCCAGCCGGCGGAGAGACATCTATTGCAATGAGTCACGTTATTTCATGACAATTGCCTAACATAATTACAACTCGAAGGAAACTTAGGATATTTTTAAAGCAAGCTCATGTAGATAGTGATCAAATTTTGTATGTTTGCGCCCTCAAAAAAATGATATTTTTCACATAAGCAAAACCAACATGAATAACATTATCGGAATCAGACACGAGGATAAATATCTACTGGAACGCCGGGTAGCTATTCCACCTGCCATTGCGAAAGATTTGATCGAAAAAGGACTTCAAATTTATGTTGAAAGTTCTGAAAAACGAATTTTTAAAGACGATGAGTTTACAAATATAGGAGCTACAGTTACTAACAGCCTTGCAAATTGCCCTGTAATATTTGGTGTAAAAGAGATGCCCATCAACTTTTTTGAAGAAGGGAAAACCTATATTTTCTTTTCTCACGTAATCAAGGGGCAACCCTACAATATGCCCATGCTCCGCAGAATGATGGAAAAAAAATGCAACCTTATCGAATATGAAAAGATTGCTGACCACAATGGCAAAAGACTCATTTTCTTTGGAAGATTTGCAGGTCTTGCCGGCATGATCAACTCACTTTGGTCGATGGGGCAGCGGATGAGGGTTCTCGGTTTGGAAACTCCATTTACCACCATTCAACAATCTCACCAATACAATTCGCTGGCCGATGCCGAAAGCGCCGTTAAAGAAGTTGGTGAAATAATCAAAACAAAAGGGCTGCCTAACGAACTTGCACCTTTCACTATTGGTATTACCGGATACGGAAATGTGAGCAAAGGTGCACAGCATATTGCCGACCTGCTGCCAACCATTGAAATTACTCCCGAAGATTTATTGGATTTAAGAAAATCGGGCAAGTTCTCTAATAAAAAGGTTTATAAAATTGTGTTTAAAGAAGAAGACCTTTCCGAGCCAATTGATCCAAACCATAAATTTAACCTGAGTGATTATTATAATCATCCTGAAAAACATAAAAATCAATTCGAAAAATACCCGGAACATCTTACCATATTAATGAATTGCATGTACTGGGATGATAATTACCCAAGAATTATATCAAAAGATTTCATTGAAAAAATTTATGCGAACAAGGAATTAAAATTAAAAGTGATTGGCGATGTAACCTGCGATCCCGATGGCTCGATAGAATTTACCCATAAAGGCACTGTAATTCAAGATCCGGTATTTGTGTACGATCCCACAAATCGCGAGCCCACTATGGGTTTTGAAGGGGTTGGAATTACTGTAATGGCTGTTGATATTTTACCGAGTGAACTTCCGCGTGAATCATCCCTTAGTTTTGGTGAAGCATTGCATCGTTTTATTCCTGCCATTGCCGGAGCTGATTATGGTCAGGATTTCGAATCATTAAAGCTTTCTACCGAAATAAAACGAGCCCTCATCCTTCACCAGGGCGAGCTTACTCCCGATTATCAATATATCGAAGAATATTTGAAACAATAATTACTAGTGTGATCTTCATATCAAAAAGCTAATGGGTACATAAATTTTTTGAATTACAAAACCAAAACTAAAAAGTGAAATGAAAAATATATTGGTAATTGGTGCAGGCTTATCGGCTTCGACACTAATTAAATATTTGCTGGACAACTCAATTCAGCACGCATGGAGAATTACTCTTGCAGATAAAAACATTAAAATTGCTTTACAAAAGATAGACAATCATCCCAGTGGAAATGCCATAGCTTTTAATGTTTTCGACAAAGAGCAATGCTGGAACGAAATAAGCAAAGCTGATTTGGTTGTTTCGATGCTACCTGCCAGCATGCATGTACTTGTAGCTACTGATTGTGTGAAGCAGGGAAAACCCATGGTATCTGCTTCGTATATTTCAAAAGAGATTAAGGCATTGGATGAAGCTGCAAAAAAAGCCGGTGTGCTCTTGCTCAACGAAATTGGTGTTGACCCGGGCATCGACCACATGTCGGCAATGCGCATCATCGACAGATTGAAAGAGGAGGGCGTGGAGTTGGAGTCATTCCGGTCTTTTTGCGGCGGATTGGTTGCCCCTAAATTTGACAACAACCCCTGGAATTATAAATTTACCTGGGCACCCCGAAATGTTGTACTTGCAGGACAAGGAACTGCTCAGTTCATCATCAACGGAAAGTACAAACACATTCCGTACCATAAATTGTTCAGACGTGTTCAGAGGATTAATGTGCTCGATTATGGTGAATTTGAATCCTACATGAATCGCGACTCGCTAAAGTACCGTTCGATTTATGGTCTCGAGAATATCCCGACCATGGTAAGAGGAACCCTGCGCCGCCCGGGATTTTCAAAGTCCTGGAACGGCTTTGTTCAATTGGGCATGACTGAAGACACCTACACACTGGAAAATTCTGAAAACATGTCTTATGCTGAGTTTACGGAAACCTTCCTGCGCTTCCATCCTGAACTTTCGCTGGAACAAAATGTGGCACAGTATCTTGAGCTGGAGGATGATTCGATGCCAATGTACAGACTACGGTGGCTCGGATTATTTAATACCAGGACAAAAATAGGATTGAAAAGTGCAACACCTGCACAAATCCTTCAGGATTTGTTGGAGAAAAAATGGGCCTTTGGCAAGGACGATCGAGATATGATCGTAATGCAACACCAGTTTGGTTATTATCAAAATGAGAATAAACGCAAAATCGTATCCTCGATGGTTGTTGAAGGTGACGACCACACCTATACTGCCATGTCGAAAACAGTTGGACTTCCTTTGGCTATTGCCGTTAAGCACATCCTCAATGGCAAATTAAATCTTGCAGGTGTTTATCTTCCTACCTTACCAGAAATCTACAATCCGGTACTTGATGAACTGGAAGAATACGGCATTAAATTTATTGAAGAAGAAATGGAAGCCGATGACTTTCATCACTTTCAATAATTACAAAATTGATTATGAGAATTAATTGGCCGCAAGCATATTGCGGCTTTTTTGTTTATTTTCTGTAGTCAGGAATAAAGATGAATGAAATCTTATTGATAATTTTTCGTCAAGTTAATCTTCCTCCCGAACACCTCATTCCCAATTTTAAAGGTCAAAAAGGCAGCGGCCAAAACATTTTGTGGAGGCTCATACTCAACGTTATGGAATAAGTGAACAAATAGCACGCGATGAACTTATAGAAATTGGTTAATAAGATGACATATTAAAACAGACCTATAAAAAAGAAGGTCTAAAATGGGAATACATGGTAGAGCCATTGTCGGTTGAAATGTATGTTGGTTGGTGAATTTGCTGCAAAAATCCGTGAATATTACCCTGCCTGCCCCAGGCCACGGGCCAAAGAAATAGCCGAACACGCCTGCCTGAAATATAGTGGAAGAGTGGGACGTTCATCATCGGCAAAAGAATTTTCACCAAAAGCAATCGAACTTGCCGTGATGGCACATATCAGGCATACCGAAGCCAGAGGGGTGGTTGATGTTTGCATAATTAGTGTCCGTCCATAAAGTCGATACTTTTCACTTGCCCCGTCCGTCAGCTGACGGACGGGGATTAATGAATTTAGCAATGCCTCCCCCGCCTTTTCGCTGTCAATGCCTTCGGCATTGACAGCGAAAAGGCGGGGCATTCATCACATCAATTTAATCCACAACCTAAAGGATGTGGAAATTGATATTTCAAAAAAAGCTTACTTTATGGACGGACACTAATTAATTTCTATTTTTTTATCTTTGTAAAAATAAGAAGAATTGAACTCTAAACATCAAGATTGGTTTTAATGGGTAAGAAAGAGAAAGTATTAAACAAAGTTTTATCAGGACAGGCAGATTACAATACTTCTTTCAATGACTTGATTTTTAATTAACTATGAACGAATCACAATACGAATTGATTATTTTTTGGGATAATCAGGATAAAATATTTGTCGTTGATGTTCCTGAATTGCCAGGATGTATGGCACACGGTAAATCAAAAAAAGAAACTGTTAACAATGCGGAAAATGCAATAAAATTCTGGATAAAAACGGCTAAAGAAGATGGCATTGATATTCCAGAGCCAAAGGGACGGTTAATGTTTGCTTAATTTTTTTCCGCTTTTTTTTATCTTTGTACAAATAAAGAAAACAATATGTTTCATCAATTTAACATAAGCTATCCTGAAAACCTGCCGGATGCTTTACAACAAAGCACAGATCAATTTGAATCTGAAGCCAAAATGGCAATGGCAGTAAAACTTTTTGAAATGAAAAAACTTTCATCAGGAATGGCTGCTCAACTTGCAGGTGTAGATAGGGTTTACTTCTTATTAAATTTACATCGATACGGTGTAAATATGATTGATTTGGATAATCAAGAACTTGAGTCGGATTTAGAAAATGCCTGATAAAAACGAAATTGTAATAAACACGGGGCCATATATTTATCAGATAACATTGCCGATTTTGCTCTTAAGAAAACAAATGAGACTTAAATTTTTCACAAATAAACGCACCGAAAGCACGTTAATTTGAGGGATCAATCAAAATATCTTTTAAAGTAAATAAATCATGAGAAAGTTAGCTTCAATTCAAAAAATCAGATCATTAGAACCCATCGAAGGCGCGGATGCCATAGAGAAAGCACATGTTTTGGGCTGGCAGCTTGTAGTTAAAAAAGGGGAATTTAATGTAGGCGATTTTTGCGTGTACTGCGAAATAGACTGCCTTATGCCCGATAAGCCCGAATACGAATTTTTGAAGCCCCGAAAAATGAGGATAAAAACTGTTAAACTCCGGGGGCAGGTTTCGCAAGGTATTTGTTTCCCCTTATCTGTGCTTCCCGAAGGAACGCCAATATCAGATGGTCTGGATGTTACCGAATTACTTGGCATCACAAAATATGAAGAGGCCATCCCGGCTTTTCTCGAAGGAATAATGAAAGGACGCTTTCCATCCTTTATTCCCAAGACAGACGAAACACGTGTTCAAATTCTGCAGGATTTGCTCGACCAAAACCAGGGCACATTATGCTACATTACCGAAAAAATTGATGGCAGTAGCGTTACATTTTTTATCAATAACGGCGAATTTGGTGTTTGTACGCGCAATATGGAAATACTGGAAGATGAAAAAAATACGATGTGGAAATTCGCCCGTGAAACGGATCTCGAAAACAAGTTGAGATCGTTAAATAAAAACATAGCCTTACAAGGTGAAATTGTTGGTGAAAACATTCAAAAAAATACGCTCAAACTGAGGGGGCAAACAGTTTTCCTTTTCAATGCTTTTGATATTGATGCCTATAAATATTTAGATTTTAAGGAATTTGTTTCACTTATAAATTCTTTGGGATTAAAAACAGTGCCGATTGTTGAGGAAGAGTATGTTTTAGAAAACGATATTGATAAACTTGTTGAAATGTCGATTGGAAAATCCTTGATAAATCCCCAGGGCTGGCGCGAAGGTATTGTTTTCCGTTCACACGAAGAGCAGTTCATCAATGGAGAACGATTTTCGTTTAAAGCAGTCAATCCAAAATTTCTATTGAAATATGATGGATAGTCTTGTAAAACACTCATGATATAAAAAAGCCGCAAACTATTTGCGGCTTTTTTGATTTATTATCAAATCGTACAATGTTCTCATAAATTCGTGTTCCCGCACGTGCGGGACTTTGGTAATGATTATGATATTTGTCGCAATTATTTTTTTCAAAGACAAGGAAATGTGAATGAAATCATTACAAAAAACCACTACTGTCCGAGTAAATTTAACAGATTCCTTGCCGCAGGTGCGGCATACCAATGACAGGTATTTGAATGGAGTTGGGGTACACTATGCCCAAAAACTTTGGGTAAATTCTCGGAATGACAAGGCATTGAAGATATGCAATGAGTTGTGGGGGTGGGTGCGGTTTCGCCGCACCCACCCCCACAACTCAAATAGTTAACTACCTGTCGTTCCGAACACAATCCCGCCCCGAAAACTTTCGGGATCGGGATGAAGTGATGAATCTTTTTCATCTTTCTATTATTTTGTCAGATACCAGTGACAAAAAACATTGAATGTAATTTATTATCTTTGATACAATTATTTAACCTGATGCAAATTCGCTCATCAACAGAAAAATAAAATGAAAGCTAACTAGTCCATAATATCAACCATTTCTATCCGAGGCCAAAGAATCTCCCGCAGATTTCGCTGATTTGCGCTGATTTTTTTCTGCGAAAATCTGCGTTATCTGCGGGAAACAGTATTAAAAAGACGAACACTAACTATACTCCAAAACTCAATCGCTATGAAAACTTTAATCCATTTTCTAATTATTTATTTATTATTGACCTCTATATTTATAAAGGCCACAACTCAAAACATACCGGATTTCCTGGTAAATGACCACGCTAGTATCGATGGCTCCGAGCAATCGACTCCCGACATTGATGGCGATGGGCAGGGCAATTATGTACTTACCTGGAGAGATGATCGCAGCGGGTATTTTTCTGCTATTTATGCTCAAATTTATCACAACGACACCACCCCTTTTGGAGAAAATTTTAAGGTGGGCGATGACGGTGAAACTTCCACACGCTACAATCCGGCCATTGCAGTAGATCAAAATCTAAATTTCGTGATAACCTGGCTCGACCGAAGAAGCGGCCAATGGGATGTTTACGCGCAACAATTTTCCAATACCGGCATCCCGCCCGGCAACACTTTTAAAGTAAATAATGAACCCGGGGATGAAGAACAGGAGCAACCCTGCGTGGCCATCGACAACAGTGGGAATTTTGTAATTACCTGGTCGGATGAAAAAAACGGCGACTGGGATATTTATGGTCAGCGATATGCAGCCGATGGAACAGCTTTGGGTGAAAATTTCAGGATTAACGATGACACCGGAAATGAATTACAATACTGGCCATGCTGTAATTGCGATAAAAACGGGAACCTGCTTGTTTCGTGGATCGATCAGCGGTATAACGAAGATTATGAAATTTATGCGCAAAGATACCTGCCCGATGGTACTCCGGTCGGTGGAAACTTCAAGGTAAATTCTGACACGGAACAGGCTTTCCAGTTACGCCCTGACATAAGTTTTGATGATTCCGGAAATTTTATCATTACCTGGGAAGACCAGCGCAGTGGCGAATGGGATGTTTATGCCCAACGATATTTTTCGGATGGTTCTACGCTAGGAGACAATTTCAAAGTCAATGATGATGCCCCTGATTCCTACCAACGAAATGCTTCCATCACCTCAGATGAAAATGGAAATTTTGTAATATGCTGGCAGGATAGCCGCGATGATTACCAGGATATTTATGCACAGCGTTTCTCCAATAATGCCACGCCGATTGGAACGAATTTTAAGGTGAATACCGACACCACAAACACCTACCAGTATTATTCGGAGATTACCGGCGATGCATCTGGAAATTTTATGATCGCCTGGGAAGATCATCGCAACGGATATAATGGAGATATTTTTAAGCAATTTTATTTGAACGATGGAAATACGCTTGGCTCAAACAAAAAAATAAATGATGATGAAGGAAGTGAAAACCAACAATATCCTGCTATTGCCGTTGACGGAAATGAAAACTTCATCGTTGCATGGGTTGATTTAAGAGAAGGAGATGAAAATATTTATGCCCAGCGATTTTCGGGTGATGGCACTGCACTGGGCAGTAATTTCAAAGTAAATAACGATAATTTACCTTTTATCACTCAGTGGGAACCTGATGTTGCTGCCGATGCAGTGGGGAATTTTGTGATTGCCTGGGTAGATTATCGCAGCGGCTACGATGGCGATATTTATGCGCAGCGATACGCCAGCGATGGCACACCCCTCGACAGCAATTTCCTTGTAAATTATTTGGGTGCAAACATGCATTATTGCCCGGAGGTTGTTTACAGTCCCAATGGAGATTTCATCATTTCCTGGGGCGATGCCGAAGATGGTGGGGAGGATAAAATGCAAAACTCTAAATTGAATCCTGAGCATATTTTTGAAGACTCCTCCGAAAAAGAAATCAAAACAGGCGAACCCGATATATGGGCACAACGGTTTTCGGGCAATGGAACAGCTTTAGGTGAAAACTTTAAGGTGAACGATGATACCGCTTGGAATTACCAACAATATCCAGCCATCGCAGTGGGCTTTGATGGTAACTTTATTATAACCTGGGAAGATGACCGCAACGGAGATTGGGATATTTTTTACCAGCGTTACAGTTGGGATGGCGCGACCATAGGCGTAAACACAAAAGTGGAGGATGCGACCTTTAGCGAACACCAAAGGAACCCCGCTATTGCAATCGGGTTTTATGGGTGTTTTACCATTGCCTGGAGCGACAAACGCAACGGCGATTACGATGTTTACGCCCAGCATTTTTATCCTGATGGATACCCGATGGGAAACAATTTCAGGGTGAACACAGATACGAGTAACAGCCACCAGTCATATCCGAGCATTGCCTCCGAATCCTCAGGCAATTTTATTATCAACTGGACAGATTCTCATAATGGCGATGATGATGTTTACGGGCAACGTTTTTGGAGCGATGTGAACACTTTCGGAATCTATGGCCACAACTACTGCATTACAGAAAGTAGTGAATTCAGGCAAAACCGCCCGGCAGTTGCCTTGCACAATAACCGGATTTTTACCACCTGGCAGGATAACCAAAGCGAACAATTTGGATGGGATATTTGGGCATCGGTGTGCAACTGGGGTCATTGGGTTGGAGTTGAAAATGCAACTGTTGATGATTCTGAATCAGTATTTACATTATATCAAAATTATCCAAATCCTTTTAATACGACTACAAATATTAAATTCAGCTTGCCCGAAAATGCAAAAATCAAAATAGAAATCTTCAATTATTTGGGCGTACTACAAAAAATCCTGCTTGATAAAACGATGGAAAGCGGCACGCATCAAATTGAATGTAGTGCCGGAGATTTGTTGCCGGGAATTTACTATTACAGGATTACTGTTGAAGAATTTAGAAAAACAAGAATCTACACTCAGGCAAAGATGATGGTGATTTTATAATGGAAATAAAACAGATCAGTAAAATTAATTTTTGTTTTTTAAACCAAACATCACTAAATAATCATAAACTCATCAACTAAATACCTATCACCATGAAAACCAAGTATTATTTTTTCTTAGCTTTATCCTTAATCTTTTTGTGTGGTGATTTTACTTCAATTGCCCAAAACATCCCCGATTTCCTCGTAAATGAGCAGGGCAGCATTGATGGCGCTCAGCAGGCAACACCGGCCATCGGCAGCGATGGAAACGGTAACTATGTAATTTGCTGGCAAGACAAGCGCAATGGCTCCGATTTTGATATTTATGCACAAATTTATGTAAATGACAGCCTTCGCTCAACGCCAAACTTTAAAGTAAATGATGATGCTGGAAATGCCCTTCAATCCACTCCTGCTGTTGCAGTTGATCAAAATCAGAACTTTATAATTGCATGGATTGACAAGCGAAACGGAAATCCAAACACGGATTGGGACATTTATGCCCAACGTTTTTCCGGCGATAGCACAGCATTGGGCGACAACTTTATTGTTAACGATCAACAGGAAAGCGACAGAAAAGACTACCCTTCAATTTCCATCGACAGCAGTGGGAATTTTGTGGTCGTCTGGGCCGACAAGCGAAACGGCAACTGGGATATTTTCGGCCAACGATTTTTGAATGATGGAAGCACTATTGGTGTTAATTTCATTATTAATGATGACAACAGTAATTTAAGCCAACTTTGGCCTTCAAGTTCTTGCGGCAAAAACGGGAACCTAATCGTAAGCTGGGTGGATAATCGTATTAATGATGACCGCGAAATCTATGCCCAGCGTTTTTCAGCCGATGGCACGCCATTGGGAAATAATTTTAAAGTAAATACCGACCCCACCGGAACAAACCATATTCGGCCTGACATTGCCATTGATGGAAGTGGCAATTTCATTATCGCGTGGGAAGACAACCGCAACGGCTATTTCGATATTTACGCCCAACGCTACACCAACAATGGCATCCCGCTTGACGAAAACTTTTTAATTACAGATGACACACAGACCTCATCACAATCCAATCCTTCAATCTCCTGTGATCTGGCAGGTAATTTTACGGTTTGCTGGGAGGATAACCGCAACGATTACAGCGATGTATATGCCCGGCGTTTTTCCAATGACGGCACACCACTGGCAGGCGATTTCAAAGTGAGTGCCGACAACACCAACAATGCGCAACAACTCAATACGATGATTGCAGGCGACGAGGCAGGAAATTTTTTGATTTGCTGGGAAGACCATCTTTTTGGCTTTAATGGGGAAATATTCGCTCAATCTTATCTGAACGATGGCACTTCCGTAAACGAAAATTTTATGGTAAACGATGATTTTGCAAGCGAAAACCAGCAATGGCCTTCAATAGCTGTTGATGGCAGCGAGAACTTCATCATTGCATGGGCTGACGATCGATCAGATGGTAGGGGAATTTATGTCCAACGCTTTTCGAGTGACGGAACTTCGACAGGAAACAATTTTAAAGTAAACGATGATACGGGCGAAAATTGGGCCTCGATGCCCTCACTTGCTGCAAATGCGGACGGAAGTTTTGTAATCGCGTGGTCCGACTTTCGCTCGCAGGCTTGTCTCGATATTTATGCCCAGCGATTTTCGGAAGACGGAATCGCCCTGGGCGAAAATTTTAGAGTGAGTTACCTGAGTGCCTGCTTAAACTACAGCCCCAAAGTGGCTTGCAAGCCAAACGGTGATTTCATCATTTGCTGGGGCGATTCTGATGAAGGAGGATCGGCGAAAGGTTCAGGTGAAAATTGGGAAAAAATTCTAAGTTCAGAAAAGTTGTTTGGCGCACCCGACATTTGGGCGCAGCAATTTTTGAACGATGGAACGCCTGTGGGCGAAAATTTCATGGTGAACGATAATATAAATTACAGTTTTCAACAGGATCCTGATTTGGCGGTTGACGGAGCAGGAAATTTTATCATCGCCTGGCAGGACGACCGCAATGGTTTCACCGAAATCTTTCTCCAGCCTTACCTCAGCGATGGCACATCATTTGGCGAAAACTATAAAGTTGAAGATGCCATTTACAGCGACTGGATGCTCGACCCATCCATCATCATGGACGATGAAGGGAATTTTACCGTGGCCTGGCGCGATAACCGCAATGATGTATTCGATATTTTCTGCAAACGCTTTGCAAGCGATGGCACCGCATTAGGCAGCAGCTTTCAGGTAAATGATGATACCGCAGAAGTTTACCGCTATTCTCCCTGCCTTTCATTGAACAATAACGGAAATTTCATTATCTCCTGGACAGACGAATACAATGGTCATGGAAATGTGATGGCACAACAATTTTCAAGCAGCGGCACACCTTTCGGAAATAATTACCGCATTTCGGCTGCTGAGGAAATGGCACAATCGGCCTGCAATGTGGTTTTACAGAACGAACGGATTTTCGCAACCTGGCACGACAACAGCAACCACCAAACCGGCTTCGACATCATGGCCAATGTAAAAGACTGGGATTTTTGGGTAGGGATTGAAGATCATGGAATTTCAAATAATTCTTGTTTAGCTATTCTACACCAAAATTACCCAAACCCATTCAGCACATCCACCACCATAAAATTTGAAATGTCCGAACCAGCAAAAATCACAATCGAAATCTTTGATCATTTTGGGCAGAAAATAGAAACATTGCTTAACCAAACCGTGACTTCTGGTTTACATGAAATTAAATTTGAAGCGAGGGGCTTGCCAGGAGGGGTTTATTTTTACGGGATTTCTGGGGTTGTTAAAGGAGAAGAAAGAGTATTTGAGGTATCAGGGAGGATGGTGGTTTTGGATTGAGAATATTTATTTATCTTTGAACTATCATTTGAAATGATACAGATTATAATTAATTAGGTGACCATTAGTAAAATTTTATTTGTCTAAATCTTTATTACACTTTTCTCATTGATTAGAACTCTATCTAACAAACTATTTAGTCAATTAATAGCCATGAGTAAAAAATTGAGAAATTATGGATTTATTAGAAAAACATATAGATGAGGTTTGCTCAAAAAATCCTATTGAGGTATCAATTACATGGATAAAAAGGGAAGTTTCTCTTCCTTTTAATCTGCTAGTTGTCTACAGCACGGATGCTTGGCAACCTAAGAATTCTTCTGAAGGTGAGTGTGCACGGCATCGATTACGTGCCTCACTACTTCAGTTATTACCTTCCAGTGCTTCAAATGCCGGACTCCATTTTTCGGTTACTTCTCCCGAGATGAGGGTTATAACTCCAGGAGGACCTGTTGAGGTTCCCACGGTTCTTATTGAAGATCCTTATGGCAATGGTTCATGGTCATTAGGTGTGTTAGGTTCTAAAAGTCATGCTGATGAAAAGAACAATATATTCCATGTTAGTATTGAAATAGGTGCAAAGAATTTGGACACCGATTGGATGATTAGTAATTTTTCTAATAATACACCATATGGTGCCACACTACAAAAGCTTGGCGAGTACCTACCACCGCAAATTACAGACCATAAGCAAAAGATCAAGAAAAGAACAACTAAAATGCTTCCACAAATTTCTGACCATAAGCAAAGGATTAATATAAGAACAACTAAAGTACTACTGAGTACTGTTTTTCTATTACTTATGATAGCATTAGCCGTTCCCTTTTATAATAATGAATCATACGATTGGTGGGTAAGTTTTGCAATAATTGGATTTGGTGCCTTTGCATTTTATGCGAACGTATTGTGGAAAGGTCGGAGTGATTAAATATTTAGGTAGATAATATGGTTACAAAAAACACTGCATATAGCATAAAATATACATTCGTTAAGAATTAATTAAGAATTGTCTAATTCGTTACTACTCAGTAGAAATTACTTTTTGATTAGCCAAGCATGTTAGAGCATCAAAAACACTATTAGAATTTTTAATAGTTGTGTCAATAACAGTCAATCATTAAGGGTAATTTTTTGGCCAGAAATATAAATCGAAATTAGAAGTTCATGAAAATAAATTTACTAATCAGAAGGGCTAAACTATGCTTCTTTTAGAACAAATTGAAATTTGGTTTTTTATTGGTGCGACTGTAATCCTTGGTCATATGGTTCCAGTTCGAAATTCTTTAGGTGCTTTTGCCAGTGTGTTGTTTGTTATAGTAATCGTTTGGGCTGGAATCTATGGTTATCTTATTTCAGGCATCACAGGATTACTATGGTATTTAGGTGCTGTTTTAGTAAATGGGTTTTGGGCGATTGGAAACGGAAAGCGAATAGTTCATCGGAATTCATGAATTCCTTTGACTCCAAACATCTTCCAATTTATTGAAATTGGCCTAATTAGAAATCCAAGCACAAAGTTTAATTGTAAGGTAATAAATATAAATTATAATTCTCCATCATCGAATAGAAAAACGACAGGCCCTCCCGGTTCTGCCATATAATAGTACTAAATAAAGAACACATCCCCCTGTGTTTTATCAATAAGGATTCGAGTTCAAATATTTTTTGGGTTGTTGTTAAAAGCACGATGCAAATTTGAAACTGTTTGCTTCATCGCTTCGCTCCTCGCAAAGTCCTTTTCCAGAATTAAAATTTATCTGCTAATGTTTATTAAAAAACGGGTTATTTGCGAGCGAAGCGAAGCAATCCGTTTCCATTATTCCAACTTTCCATTACACTCATGTCCTAATTCAAATTGCCAGATGTCCGATGTGTGATGTATGATGTATGATTTTTGATATGTATGAAGTAACATCGACTATCAAAAATCTAACATCTGCAATTCGGCCTCTTTGGGGATTTCGCCGGATGAAATGTCTTTACCGGTTTTCGCTACTATTTACTAAACCCATTATTGTTTGCATTTAATGCATGTTTTTCGGAAATTTGCAACTTAAAAATATGCTAATCAACAAAGGAAAATACTATGGAAAAAATTGATCTCCCATTATCAGAATTTACATTTGCTCAAAAGCTTGGAATTATGGAGGATATTTGGAGTAACCTTTCCATGGAAGAACAAAAGCTCGAATCACCTGCCTGGCATAAAACAGTTTTAGAAGATCGAAAAAGTGCATTAGAAGCAGGTAAGGTAAAGGAATCTGACTGGGATGAAGCCAAGAATAGAATCAGGAAAAACATTTCATGCAAGTAAGAATCCTTGATCCGGCCGAGAAAGATATTGAAAATGGATTTCGTTTCTATGAGCGTCAATCTTCCGGACTGGGAAGTTACTTTATTGATTCGCTGTATTCTGACATCGACTCACTTGCATATTACGGGGGCATTCACCGGGTAATGTTCGGATATCACAGGCTTCTTTCCAGAAAAATTGAATTCGCCGAACCGGCAAATTTTAAAATCAAAATCTACAACCATTTTGGGCAAAAAACAGAAACACTATAGAAAAAACCGTTTATCAAATAAATATTAGTAACATCTGGGATCCAACCGATGACAAAAACTTTTGGGAAGCTAATATTGAGGTTCCGGATAACTGCTCATTATTTGAACTCCACCAATTTATTCAGCAAATTTTAAATTTTGACAATGACCACTTGTACAAATTCTTCGCCGGTAGAAATGAACGAAATTACAAGATTGAATTTTCAGACAAGCCTGGTTATCCTGACGATGGTGGAGATTACGAGGTCATTCTTCTGAAAAATATATACCCGCTCAAAGGATTAAAGCTCTATTATCTTTTTGATTTCGGTGATAGTTGGACATTCGAGATACGCAAAAACAGGAAAGAAATTAAGACACTACAAAACACTAAATATCCGCGCGTTGTCTCAGATAATGGCATAAAATTAATGCAATATTATTTTGATGATGATGATGAATAAAACCAACAACATCACCACCGGGAGTAAGCGGAACGCGTTGACATCATTTTCGAAAAAAAAATTCAATTATCCGGGTTAGTTTTTTGCATCGTACAAATATTGAATTGAGATTTACGGATAAAAAGCTTTTTGGCTTATGAAATTAAAAGAAATCATAAAAGTTACAAATTGGGAAAATGTATCTGAGGTCTTCCTGCAAAATTATCCTGATCAAAAAAAGTCGATTGATGGGTATGAAATGGTGTATAAAAAATTAAAGACGAAATCCCCGGCAATCTCAAAAATGGAATTATTTTGCCACAAAGGGGATGTTATTCTAAAAGGAGATGAGCCCTTCCACGAGGTATTTGGAGTTGACGGGACAAAGAGGGAAGATGGGGAATTGGAGAAATTTTCATTGGGGCTCACTTCCTGGTCAAAATGGCTTGGGTGCTCATTGTCAGAAAGTACACTAAGCAATTACACAAAAGAGGAAATTATTTCCCACTGCCTGTTCGATATGACATTTCATGGTTTTTCTGAACCGGAAATGAAAAAAGAGAGAAAGAAACTCGGCAACAGTATCAAAGACCTCGAAAGCCGGATAAGGTATGTTATTGTTTCGATATTATCGTTTGAATTGAAATGGAAACTTTATTTTAATATTTCTGATGAAACCTGGTGTAGCGAAATTGATTCGGCAACTATTTTTAAACGTAAGAAACATGCCTTGGCCATTTTAAAAACTTTAAATAAAGGTAAGGATAAATCGCATATCCTTGCAAAAATCACAACGAAAGATAAGAAGCGCAAAGTTTTGAAATACTTTAAATAATTGGATTTAGCAGCAACATTTCATTTTCGATGAAAAATATGATTGTCAGGCATATTCAGATTTATTTTGCAATTTAAGTTTATTATGTTGAAATTTGCTGGATGATGTTTTGTCCCAGGAAATGATAACGTAAGGTAAATTATGAAATAATGATAAAATTCTCCAGGCATGCCAAACGAAGAGGAAAGCTCTATAAGATACCAGAATCAATGAAAGTAAATTATGATGAAGAAGTTGATGCGTTGTATTTAAAACTAAGCGATCAAAACCCTGATGGTGTTATTGAAATCACCGAAGGGATAAATATCGATACTACCACTGATGGTAGGCTTATTGGAATAGAAATACTGAATGCTTCACAGAAAATAAATATTAATACTTTTTTATCCTACACCCTTGAGTTAGGCGAAGGTATATTAGGACAAAAAATAGCTGAATGAATTATCTCGCAACATTATCTATTTTTTAATGTAAACATCGCGTTTACCGATGCCAAAACGCAAAAGACAATCGAAAAAGAAACTACATGGCGAAGCCAGAAAAAAGGATGCCATGCGTTGGCTGCGTTCACAAAGGCAGCAACCAAAAGATCTTGTGAAAGCCTATTCATCACGTTATGGAATAGACAAAAATCTGGCCTACGAAGAACTAATGGCGATTGGATATTACGATGACATTTTGAAACAGGCCTATGAAAAAGAAGGCATAAAATGGGAATACATGGTAGAGCCACTGTCGGGTGAAATGTATGTTGTTCCTGAAGGTACTGAAGAACACGATCTATTCAACAACCAAATGCCATTTTAATTTTCCTAATTTTATCCCAATTAAGATAAAATTTTTGCAAAGCAATATCTAAATGAAGAAACAGACACAGGAGATCAAAGTGTTTATCACCACACGCGATTCAAGCTGTGCCGAATGTGGCGACAATTTGGGCACAAGAGCCTGGATAACCCTTACCAGGGAAAAGGGCGCGCTTTGCCTGTCGTGTGCCGACCTGGATCACTTGCTATTTTTACAATCCGGTGATGCAGCACTGACCCGACGATCGAAAAAATATTCTGCATTATCGGCAGTTGTATTAAAATGGAGCCGTGCCCGTAAACGTTACGAAAGGCAAGGGCTGTTGGTTGAAGAAAAAGCCCTGGAACTGGCGGAGCAGGAATGTTTGGCCGACAGCGAATACAGGAAACGCAGCAGGGAGCGCGCAGCAATCCGTCGGGCAGAAATTGACAAGGAGTATGTTGGCGAATTTGCTTCAAAAATCCGTGAATATTACCCCGCTTGCCCCAGGCACCGGGCCAAAGAAATAGCCGAACACGCCTGCCTCAAATATAGTGGAAGGGTGGGGCGCTCATCATCGGCAAAGGAATTTTCATTAAAAGCAATCGAACTTGCCGTGATAGCACATATCAGGCATACCGAAACAGATTACGACATACTGTTATCAAAAGGCTGCGACAGGCTGGATGCCCGTTCTTTGGTTCAGGGAAAAGTTATCGAAACCCTGTCGAAGTGGGAAGATTGATTAATTTGCCTGATGGTTACGATGCAGAAAATGCAATAAAATTCTGGACTTCAGTAAAATCAATGTATTTTAAAATCTGTATTTCGTTTTGCAAATATTCGCGAACAGCAACTCCGGCAGTTTTTTGTTTTCGGGAAGTTTGAGTTTTTGGCGGTTATTGTTTATGCATGCGATGGTATTATTGAACTGCTCCCGCACCTGTTCTGGCACTATGCGCCGGAGCATGCTCCGGCGTTGTGCCGGTATCTGCATCTTCTGTCCGGGGAGCATGCTCCCCGGACGCTGCCATAGGAATCGCACGCCCCATAGTTATGTTGCAGACACCTCGTTGACATGGGTTTCAGGTTCGCATTCACCCGGTGAATTATGCCCGGGATCAGGGCAATCACAAAAAAAAAGGGTATAGTTGCCGAGAGTTATTCACCGGGTAACTCCAACAGTTATAAAAAAATCACGGCTACTCAATAAGAAACCAGAAACTTAAATATCAATGACTATTTTTTCTACAGATATAAGAAAAGAAAAAATCTTTTAAAAGGACTAAGCAATAATGCAAGGATGAAATTCCATTTGCATTAGGCCAAACGCTTTTTTTATCTTTGCCGGCAAAATATATTTACATGCCGAAAAAGTTTAAAAAGATCACGGGAGATATTGTCTATTCAACCAATCCTGATTATTCATACAATTTCGATAATGATGAGAAGGTAGAATCGCTGCCACCTCATCAACAAAATTTAAAGTTATGGCTGGATCGGAAAATGAGGAAAGGCAAAGTAGCAACTTTAATAAAAGGCTATATTGGCAATGATAATGATTTAAAAGACCTTGCCAAAATGCTTAAAACAAAATGCGGCGTTGGAGGTTCGGCTAAGGATGGCGAAATTATAATCCAGGGTGATGTACGCGAAAAAGTACTGGAGCTACTCATTAACGAAGGATATAAAGCTAAAAAAGCCGGGGGATAAAAAAAGGTGATTTGCTTCGCGTAATTTCTCCGCCGTAGGGCGGACGTAATTGGGTGTTATTTGTTGTCATTCATTGTCAATTAGTAATTATTTAGGTGGTGGAATTGAATACCAAATCATCATAACCCCATCCCCGGCCCTTCCCCTAAAGGAGAAGGGAGACCAGCCGCACAAGCCACTGCAGCGGTCAGTGCGATGGCATCCTCCACCTTCAGGGGGAGTTAGAGGGGGTATTAGATTGCGGCCATTTGATTGGGAACTGATAAAACAGCTAAATAATTACGTCAATTAAATAAAATTTGTACACTGAAGACTTTTAACTGCCTGCTGAAGACTGTGGAATGAAGACTGAGGACTGAAGACTTTAAAATATATTTTCAAATAAAAACCTAATTGAATAATGGAAAAAGATGAATTCTTAAAAGAACCTGTTTATTCACAGTTTGTGCTTGAGTTTTTGGCTGTGGCACAAAAATTTTGTCTCTTTATCGAAGAAATCGACAAATACGACAAGAAGCATATTTTTGAATACCTGCACAAAGCGCTACCCCTTTTGTACGTGCGTGGTTCAGTATTGCCCGAAGTAAAACCTGAAAACTTCGATGTAAATGAAAAGTACTTCACCGAAGAACAATGGCAGACCACCTTTAACGAGATCAGAGAAAAACTTCAGAAAGATGATGAATTTTGGTTTCTGGAAAACGACAATCCTTTAAATGAGCCAATAAAAGGAAGCTTTGCGGATAAACTTACGGATGTCTATCAGGACATGAAAGATTTCGTGATTTTATACCAAAAACCTATGAGGGATGCTAAGCGAATCGCGGTGTGGGAAATCATCGAGCTATTTAAAGCGCATTGGGGCTTTCGTATAGTTAATCTATTAAAAGTTATTCACTATGATCGTTACAGCGAAAGAAGTGAACGCGGAGTTATGGATATTGGCGACATCTAAGCAGAGTCGATCAGAACAGGCACTGTTGTCCGTGAAAAACTCAAGATTAAAAATAGATTCTTCTCCACCTGTTGGCGGATTGAAAGATTTCTCCCTGCGGTCGAAAAGACATGGCTTCACACAGGGTTGTATGGGGAGAGGAACATCGGGCGCTCCGCACCCGATGTTCCTCTCCCCCCAACTACATCACAGCCCTGTCTTTTCGAAGGAGCGAAGCAGCCTGCCCCGACCATTCGGGGACTGAGAAATCTATTTTATCATTTGCCCGCCTTGCCGCGAGGCAGATAATCAACTTGTTACAAAAACTTATCATTGGTAAGGAGCTTGCAGCCTGCCCCGACCATTCGGGGACTGAGACCCGCCTCGCCTGCACCATTGCATACACCAGCGGCAAGGCGGGGGTCTGTTTAATAGTTAGGTTTTCAGCATTTTACCAAAACCTGTCACTGGTAGTCCCGAAATTTTGCGAAAGAATCTGTAATTATTAGTCGGACAGTAATGATATCAAACATACAATTCCTATCTTTTGTTATCCATTCTAAATTAACCAATATCCAAATATCATCATATCAGTAGTTTGGACGATTTGAGCAAATGCTATTCTAAATTTCATTTTAAAATGTAAAAACCCTGCATTTATGTGTTGACAGATTGTAAATTCCATATTTTTGCAATTTTAATTTATTCTAAATTAGAATTGCAGATTAATGTAAACCAACAATGAACCTAAGCGAACTTAAGGCAGGTGAGAAAGCATACATTTCGAAAGTGAAAGGCCGGGGGGCTTTCCGCAAGAGAATTACAGAAATGGGTTTTATTAAAGGTAAGGAAGTGGAAGTGATAAAAAACGCTCCCCTTCGCGACCCGATAGAATACCGCCTGATGAACTATGAAATTTCATTACGCCGTAGTGAAGCCCGGTTGGTTTCAGTGCTAAGCAAAACCGAACTAAGCCAGTTAAAACCCAATGGACAATTTTTAGGGGTAATTGATGATGAAACTCTGAAACATAAAGCCGAAGAAAAAGGCAAAACCATTGATATTGCTTTTGTTGGAAATCCTAACTCCGGAAAAACTACCATTTTTAATCACGCATCCAAATCACGCGAAAAAGTTGGAAACTATGGTGGAGTTACTGTTGAATCAAAAACTGCAAGGTTTGAACTTGACGGATACACATTTAATATTGTTGATCTCCCCGGGACGTATTCGTTAACCGCTTATTCGCCTGAAGAATTATTTGTTCGGAAACACATTTTGAGCGAGTTTCCCGATATTGTAATAAATGTAATTGATGCCTCGAATATCGAGCGCAACTTATACCTCACTACCCAGCTCATCGACATGGACATCAAGGTAATCATTGCTTTAAATATGTACGATGAGTTGCAGGCAAAAGGCGATAAGTTTGATCACAATATGTTGGGGAAAATGTTGGGCATACCTATAATACCAACCGTTGGGGCAAGGGGAAGAGGGATAATCAATCTTTTTAGAAAAGCAATCGAAGTTTATGAAGACCTCGATCCCCTGGTGCGACATATCCACATTCATTACGGCAAAACAATCGAACGATCGATTAAAAAAATTCAGGATGAAATTTGGAAAACCAGCTCTTTAACAGATAAAGTATCCTCGCGGTTTTATGCAATTAAACTGCTTGAAAAAGATGAATCCACACAGTTTTCGCTAGGTAAACTTTCTACCTACAAAAACATTAAACTAATTGTTGATCATGAAATAGACATACTCGAAAAAGATTTTCAGGACGATACTGAGTCGATGATTGCTGATGCTAAGTACGGTTTCATCTCGGGAGCCCTGCGCGAAACTTACCACGAAAACAAGCTCAAACGCAAAACCAAGACTGAAACAGAAATCATAGATACATTTCTAACCCACAAAATTTTTGGGTTGCCGGTTTTCCTTTTCTTCATGTGGCTAATGTTTTACAGCACATTTACCTTCGGCATTTACCCAATGCATTGGATCGAATCAGGAATCGAATTCCTAAGTGGCATAGTAAACAATTACATGCATGCAGGTATGTTTAAGGATTTACTTGCTAATGGCATTATCTCAGGAGTTGGTAGCGTACTTGTATTTTTACCCAATATTCTAATCCTGTTCTTTTTTATATCATTTATGGAGGATACCGGTTACATGGCAAGGGTTGCATTTATCATGGACAGGGTAATGCACAAAATTGGTTTGCATGGCAGGTCATTCATTCCTCTACTCATGGGTTTCGGGTGTAATGTTCCGGCCATTATGGCCACCCGCACCATCGAATCCCGCAACGACCGTATCCTCACAATACTTATCAATCCCTTCATGTCGTGCAGTGCCCGGTTACCGGTTTACATACTTATTATCGGTGCCGTTTTCCCAACTAATCCCGGAACCTGGTTGTTTGTAATATATGGTGTCGGCATTTTCCTGGCGGCTCTTATTGCTATCATTTTCAAAAAAGTAATTTTTAAATCGCAGGAGGCACCTTTTGTTATGGAACTACCACCATATCGCCTGCCAACATTGAAAGCCATATTAAAGAATATGTGGTTTAAAGGATCACAATATCTGCAAAAAATGGGAGGCATTATCCTGATAGCGGTCATATTAATCTGGGCAGCAGGATATTTCCCGCTTCATACTGAAAAGATGAATGAATTTGACAACCATATCTTAAAAACACAATTGAATTATGCAGAGCAAATGACTGCACTCACTCATAATGTTTCAGAGACCGATGAAATTGAGAATGTACGAACAGAAATGAAAAGAGAGCTCAACAAAATTGGAATTCAAAAAGAATCTTACCGTCTCGAAAATTCTTACATCGGAAAAATGGGCAAATGGTTTGCACCTGTTATCGAACCTCTCGGGTTTGATTGGAAAATGGGCGTCAGCCTTATTACAGGCGCTGCCGCCAAAGAAATTGTGGTAAGCACCATGGGGGTACTTTATCAAACCAACGATGCAAATGCCACCAATCAATCATTGTTAAATAAAATCCAAACACAGGTTCATCAGGAAGGTCCATTGAAAGGGCAACTTGTATTTACGCCGGTTGTGGCGCTTGCATTTCTTATTTTTGTGTTAATTTACTTCCCTTGTATTGCAGTGGTGGCAGCAGTTAAAAAAGAAACTGGCAGTTGGAAATGGGCTGCATTCCTCGCGGTTTATACTACAGGCCTTGCCTACATTCTATCACTTTTAGTTTATCAGGTAGGAAGTTTACTTTATTAAAATTATGATCCAGGAAATCATTACATATCTAATTCTTGTTATCACAATATCAATAGCCATTTTGAAACTTTACAAGTCGCTATTCAGTAAAAAAACCACTGAAACATGCTCTACATGTTTCCAGGCAAAGTCGGCATGTAATGTCAATCATTTAAAAAATCAAGGCCAATAAAAAATATTTTTATATTTTAATTTGGAAAAAATGAAGATACCAACCATTGTCGTTCTCAATTTTTATTATTTTTGAAAACAAAATAATGACTTATGTATAAATACATCAAAACAGATAATCCTCCCCTGGAGGAGTTAAAAGAAGTGGGTATGGATTTGGTAATCGAAATTGCTAAGATGATGCCTGATCAAACAGAAGAATCGATAAACATCATAAGAGGGGGACTGCAGAGCAATGATTACGAAGCCATTGCACGTGGAGCACACAGCATAAAATCTAACTTAAAAATATTCATGGACGAACATAGTCCTGCTGTTGAATTTAGTTATGATTTTGAAACACGGGCAACTAAGTTGAAAGAAGAATTGAAGGAGAATGGAATTGTTGAAAATGATTTTGATTTTACACCTGACTTGGAAAAACTCATTAAAATTACAAAAGAGCCCATCGAAGAAATAAAAAGGCTTGGCAAAGAATTAAAAAACGGCTAAGTACCCAAAAATGTACCACCATATAAATCCTGATTCTGGCTCCATTAAAGAACTTGAAGAGGTTGGAGTTGATTTGGTAATTGAAATTATCGGGATGTTTCAATCACAATATAAAGATGATTGTAAACAAATTGGGGATGCAATTTCCAAAAATGACTTTGAGAGGATTAGCAGGAATGGACATTCAATAGGACGAATGTTTGCTATGTTCCTAAGCAACGATCATCCTGCTGCTAAACAACTCTATGAATTTGAAACTTCTGCCCGGACAAAATCCTATGAGCATCGAAATAATGATTTTGTTAAAAATGATGTGGACTTCAAAAAACTTTTTACCGAAATAAAAAAATTATTAAAAGAACCTTTAGCGGAAATCAACATTTTGGGCGAAGAATATAAAAACGGCCTTCGTCCCTAATTCCTATCAAGCCTGTTCATCCCTTCAATTGCCTTATCAAAGTTACTTCTCAGTTTTAGAGCTTCCTGGTAATCCAAACGGGCAAGATTCTTCTTTCCCAAAAGTTCATAACTGTAACCCCTGTTGTAGTACGCCTCCACGTATTCGGGCGCAACTTGAATGGTCTGGTTAAAATAATCAATCGCTTTTGTGAAATCCTGCCGGTAAACCAACTGGATATATCCCAGGTTGTACAAAACCGGCACATACTCCGGATTAATATCCAAAATACTATTATAGGTTTGAATGGCACTTTCTGTTCGTCCGTTTTCCTGAAAAAACAAAGCCAATTGATAATATGGTTCGATGGTTTGGGGAGTCAATCTGATGGCATTCTGCAAATAATTTACGGCTATCGGATTTTTTTGCGATGCAAATAAAATTCCCAATTGCAACTGTGCATCAAAATAGTCCTGATTTTGATCGATAGCTACCTGCAGATTTTTTATTGCATTTAAGGTATCGGATTCTTCAATAAAAGCCATTGACCTGATAAAATAAGCTATCGGGTTTATGTTGTCAATTGCTATTAATTTAGAAATTGTTGAATAGGTATTTTCGTAGTCGCGCATAATCAAATAAAGTTGAGACTTTTTCAACAAAGCCTCCTTATTTTTATTATCCAGGGCAAGAGCACGATCCAAAGCATCAAGGCATTTATCAGGATTACCCATGGCGAGGTAGGCATCAGAAAGTGTGATGAAATGATTGGCATTCTCCCCATCAATATCTATGGCTATGAGAATATCGCGTAAAGCGCTATCAATTTTATTTACCGAAAGATAATAATCGGCACGCCGGATAAAAAGCAAATCATTGTCGTTATCAGTTAAAATTTCCTGGTTAAGTTCAGTGAGAGGATTTGACTGAGCAATGCTCTCAGCATCTTCTGATTCAACTTTTTTACTATTTGTATTGCATGAATACATAAAAAAGTTAAAAACTATGAAAATAAGATAAATGTGCTTATTCATTAAAAGTCAGGCTTAAATTATTTGAATAACAAAAAAGTGTTGTTTTTATTACAAAAAAACCCGGCAAAGAAAATACTTTGTCAGGTTTATTCTCTAAAAATAAAATGCGATTTATTTAAGTTTTTCTCTCAATTTGGTTTCTATTTCGTCAGCAAGTTCAGGATTATCAGCCAAAAGACCTTTCACGGCATCCCTCCCCTGCCCTAACTTTGTTTCGCCGTAACTGTACCATGAACCGCTTTTTTTAACTATTTCATGGTCAACACCCAAATCGATCAATTCACCCAATTTTGAAATTCCTTCACCGTATATCATATCAAATTCAGCGCTGCGGAATGGTGGAGCAACTTTGTTTTTTACAACCTTTACCCTTACCCTGTTTCCACTAACTCTTTCTGCATCTTTTATCTGACCAATTCTACGAATATCAAGCCTGATAGATGCATAAAATTTCAATGCATTCCCACCTGTTGTTGTTTCAGGATTCCCAAACATCACTCCAATCTTCTCGCGGAGTTGATTGATGAAAATACAAATTGCCCCGGTTTTACTTATTGTTGCGGTTAACTTACGCAAAGCCTGTGACATCAACCTTGCCTGGAGCCCCATTTTTGAATCGCCCATTTCGCCCTCAATTTCACTTTTTGGTGTAAGGGCTGCCACAGAGTCGATTACAATAATATCGATAGCTCCCGAGCGAATTAAATTTTCAGTGATCTCCAGTGCCTGTTCGCCATTATCCGGTTGCGAGACAAAAAGATTTTGGGTATCCACACCCAACTTTTCAGCATAAAACCGGTCAAAGGCATGTTCTGCATCAATAAATGCAGCAATACCTCCGGCTTTCTGCGCTTCGGCCACTGCATGAATGGCCAGGGTTGTTTTACCCGAAGACTCGGGCCCATAAATTTCGACAACCCTTCCTTTAGGTAGCCCGCCAATGCCCAAAGCTATGTCCAAACCTAAGGAGCCTGTTGATATTGATGCGATATTTTCTATGGGTGAATCACCCAGTTTCATTATGGCTCCTTTACCATAATGCTTTTCAATGTTGCCCAATGTTCTTTCAAGGGCTTGCATTTTATCTGCCTTAATTTTGGCAGCATCATCTTTTTCTTTTGCCATATAATTTGGTATTAAATTGATTAATTAGTCATAGCTTCCAATATCTGGTCTGCATGATCTTTGGTTTTTACTTTTGTAAATACTTTTTCAATTGCTCCATTTTCATCAATAACATAGGTAGTTCGTAATAATCCTTCGTATTCCTTACCATACATCTTTTTCATTCCCCAGGCACCATAGACTTTTATAACTTCCAGGTCAGCATCGGCAATTAAAGGAAAAGGAAGATTATATTTATCAGCAAACTTTTTTTGTTTATCCGGCTTATCAGGGCTTACGCCGATAATTTTAAAACCTTTATTCAAAAGATCATCATAATTATCTCTCAAATTACAACTCTCAGCAGTACAACCCGGGGTATCAGCCTTTGGATAAAAATAGATAATAACTTTACTTCCTTTAAAATCATCAAGTTTGATTATCTCACCATCCTGATTAATACTATTAAATCCTGGTGCTTTATCTCCTACATTTAAATATGCCATCTCTGATAATTTTTTCGTTCACAAATTTAATCAATCCTAAATCCTACGGTTTTTCATTTAAGATTTATTAACCACTATTTAATGCGTAGCCATAAAGTCGTCCTTTTTCAATAATCTAAAAAAATGCCTCCCGCAGATTTCGCTGATTAGCGCAGATAAAATCTGCGCTAATCAGCGAAATCTGCGGGAAAATTACTAAAAAGACAGACACTATCTAAACCTTCTCACTTACTTTGGAGAGCTTTTCATAATATTTGCAAAAATGCGAAATTCCGCATTCGTCACATTTTGGTTTTCTTGCCTGGCAAACATAACGTCCATGCAGTATTAACCAATGGTGCGCCCTGGTAATAAACTTCTCAGGAATAAATTTTACGAGTTGTTTTTCAGTTTCGAGGGGTGTTTTTGAGTTGGTGGTCAAGCCAATTCTTGCTGACACTCTAAAAACATGTGTATCCACTGCCATTGCAGGTTTATCAAAGATAACCGAAGCAACAACATTGGCTGTTTTTCTTCCAACACCGGGCAGTTTCTGCAATTCATCAATGGTGGAAGGAACAACACCATCGAATTTCCCGATCAGGGTTTGAGCCATTCCAATCAAATGCTTTGATTTATTGTTGGGATAGGAACAACTTTTAATCAAATCGAAAACATCTTCAATTTTAGCTTTTGCCAATACCCGGGCATTTGGAAACTGTAAAAAAAAAGGTGGGGTTATAATATTCACCCGTTTGTCGGTGCATTGGGCAGACAAAATTACTGCTACCAATAATTCGTAAGGGTCAACATAAACCAATTCGGTATTAGCATCGGGTTGGTTTTTTGAGAAGTATTCAACGAAATCTTTATACCTTTCCTTTTTGGTCATCTGTTATTTTTTATGCAAAAATAAAAAAGCCGCTCAAATTATGGCGGCTTTATATTTTCATTCTTTCCGGATTGCCGGAATTAATTTAACAATAAACTAAAGTTACCTGCTTTTTGTGTTCGGTTAACAGATAATGCCCTGGAATAACTAAGAATATTTTTGATTGTTGATTCGCTGGGGCCAACCTTTTTTGAAGCAAAATAGTGTTTTATCCTGCATATTGTTTTGTACTCTTTGCTAAGCAGTCTGTTTTTTTTGATGAAACTCCTGTATTTTTCGGATTCATCATTTTCAGGTTCAGAGTAAGCGAATAAAATCAGATCGTTAATTGTGTAAGAACGGTTCATAGGCTACAGTGTTGATTGAAACTCAATTTACTGATAGCTAACGAAGCACCTTATTGGTTTATTACTTTAAGAAAAAAAAGCTTTCCTATTTGGTAAGAATTACATTCTTCTCTTTGATAATCTTTCTCAGATTTATTAACGCATAACGCATTCTCCCAAGTGCTGTATTAATACTTACATCAGTTTGTTCGGCAATATCCTTAAAACTCATTTCAGAATAATGCCTCATAAACAGAACTTCTTTCTGTTCCGGCGGCAGGTATTCAATAAGCTTCCTTACATCATCATGAATCTGATCCGTAATCATTTGATCTTCAACCGAAGGATCGGTAAAACGAATGGTATCAAATATATCGAAATCGTCCTTATCATTTTCAATAACCGGAATACGTTTTGATTTCCTGAAATAGTCAATTATCAGGTTGTGAGCAATACGCATTACCCACTGGATAAACTTACCTTCTTCCTTGTAAGCCCCTGACTTAATGGTATTGATCACTTTAATAAAGGTATCCTGAAAAATATCGTCGGCAAGCTGTTTGTCTTTTACCACCATTAGAATGTATGCGAACACTCTGTTTTGATGACGATTGATCAACTTTTCGAGGCTGTACTGGTTACCTTGTAAGTACTGACTAATCAAATCCTTATCTTGAGGAATTTGAGCTTTCATACTGGTCTCCTTTCTATGTTTGTTTTACAAAGCGTAGAAGTTTATTCGATAACCTGTCTCCTATTTTTAGTGGTGAAATAAATGATTTTTAATAACTTAAATCAAAATATTGCGCAAATATATACATTAAAAAATAAACACCAAATTTTATTTTACATTTGTTGCCGTTCAAAAAGGCATAAAAATTTGTCAGGTTTTTACAAATAACATGCCGTAATTAGTAAATTATTGTAAGATGTCGGTGGGTGAAATAGATTCTCTTGATCCTAAAAAACATATCCTTATTAAAGGAGCACGTGTTCATAATCTTAAAAACATAGATGTTGCCATTCAGCGCAACAAGTTAATTGTAATAACCGGTTTATCAGGTTCAGGCAAATCATCGCTTGCCTTCGATACCATTTATGCTGATGGGCAGAGACGGTATGTGGAAAGTTTAAGCGCTTATGCCCGCCAGTTTTTAGGCCGGATGCAAAAACCTGAAGTTGATTACATAAAAGGAATTTCCCCTGCAATAGCCATCGAGCAAAAGGTTAACTCACGAAATCCCCGATCTACCGTGGGAACTTCAACCGAAATTTACGAATACCTTAAGTTACTCTTTGCAAGAATTGGAAAAACTTTTTCGCCAATCTCAAACAACGAGGTTATGCGTCATAGTGTAACCGATGTTGTGAATTTTATTGAAAATCAAGCTACAGGAATCAAACTGATTATCACGAGCAAAATGGCAATCAGGGAGAAGCATAAGGTAAGCAATCAACTTACTGTTTTGCTTCAGCAGGGCTTTACCAGGATATTTCATAACAGTGCAATAGTTAAGATCGAGGAAATATTAGAGCAAAAAAGCGTGCTCAAAAATGCAGACCACTTTGAGCTAATCATCGACAGGCTATCAGTTTCGGATAATGATGAAATAAGATCACGAATTGCTGATTCTGTGCAAACAGCATTTTATGAAGGTGATGGGAAATGTACGGTGCAACTATTTATAGGCGAAGAAATTAAAAAATTTGATTTCTCAAACCGCTTTGAATTGGACGGTATAAACTTTGAAAAGCCAACCGAAAATCTTTTTAGTTTCAACAATCCTTTTGGTGCTTGTAAACGCTGTGAAGGCTTTGGCAGCATAATTGGCATTGATCAAGATTTAGTAATTCCTGATAAAAGCCTTTCAGTTTACCAGGGAGCCATTGCGCCCTGGAAGGGCGAAAAAATGGGCCAGTGGAAAGAGCTCTTTATTATGAGTGCTCCCAAATTTAACTTCCCAATTCATAAACCTTACAGCGAACTAAACACAAAGCAACAGGAACTTTTGTGGAAGGGAAACACCCATTTTGAAGGCATAAATGAGTTTTTCAGGATGGTTGAAGAACAAACCTATAAAATTCAATACCGGGTTATGCTTTCGCGATACCGTGGAAAAACCGTTTGCCCCGACTGCCGCGGAACCCGGCTTAGAAATGACACCAATTATGTAAAAGTTGGAGACAAATCTATCAGCGACCTTGTTTTATTATCTCTCGATAATTTGGTTCAATTTTTCAAACAACTGAGCTTATCTGATTATGATAGCCAGGTTTCGAAAAGAATACTTTTAGAAATTAACAACAGGCTCACTTTCCTTTGTGATGTCGGGCTTGGTTACCTTACTCTAAACAGGCTTTCATCAAGCTTGTCGGGAGGCGAGTCGCAGCGCATAAATCTTGCAACTTCGTTGGGCAGCAGCCTGGTCGGGTCGATGTACATCCTTGATGAACCAAGTATAGGATTACATCCCCGCGACACGCACCGGTTGATAAAAGTATTGCAAAGACTCAAAAAATTGGGAAACACTGTTATTGTGGTTGAGCATGATGAAGAAATTATTAAAAGCGCTGACCAGATTATCGACATTGGTCCTTTGGCCGGAAGCAATGGCGGCGAATTGGTTTTTTCAGGATCATTGGCAGAGCTCATGGTGCATGAAAAAAGTTACACGGCAAAGTATCTTAACAATAAACTTTCAATTGCCGTCCCTAAAACCCGGAGGAAATGGACTGACTTTATCGAGATAAAAGGCTGTAGGGAAAATAATTTAAAAAATATTTCCGCGAAAATCCCTTTGAATATTCTAACAGTTATTACAGGAGTGAGTGGCTCAGGGAAGTCTTCATTAATAAAAAACTTAGTGTATCCCGCCATGAAAAGACAGCTTGGAGGATACACTGATAAAATAGGGAAATTTGATAAAATTGACGGAGATTTAAAACGAATCGAGAATGTGGAATTTGTAGATCAAAACCCTATCGGCCGCTCGTCAAGGTCAAACCCCGCAACTTATGTAAAGGCTTATGATGAAATAAGAACATTGTACGCTGACCAGAAATTATCAAAAGTGAGGGGCTATAAACCGGGCTATTTTTCGTTTAACGTTGAAGGAGGAAGATGCGAGGAATGCCAGGGTGAGGGTGTTGTTAAAATTGAAATGCAGTTCATGGCCGATATTTTCCTCACCTGCGAAGAGTGTGGGGGGAAAAGATTTAAACAAGAAGTGTTGGATATTACTTTTAAAGGAAAAAATATCAGCGACATTCTTGATATGACAATAACGGAAGCCATTGATTTTTTTGTCGGTAATAAAAACAAACCCACCTCGGTCGAAAAAAAGATTACAACAAAACTTCAGCCATTGCAAGATGTAGGCTTAGGATACCTAAAGCTCGGCCAGTCGTCAAGCACACTTTCGGGAGGTGAGGCCCAGCGGGTTAAGCTGGCATCTTTTTTAACCAAAGGGTCTTCTGAAAAACCAACTATGTTTTTTTTCGATGAACCAACTACAGGCCTTCATTTTCATGACATCAGCAAATTATTGGATGCCTTCAATGCACTCATCGAAAATGGCCATACAATTGTAGTAATTGAACATAACATAGAAATCATTAAAACAGCCGACTGGATTATTGATTTGGGTCCTGAAGGCGGTGATAGTGGTGGATCAATAGTTTATGAAGGTATTCCTGAAAATCTAAATACAGCAAAAAATTCTTTTACCGCAATGTTTTTAACTGAAAAATTAAAGTGAACATATCCTCAAATTTAATATTAGCCACAGCGATGGTGATACTTTTTAACATTCCATTCGGATATTGGCGCTACAATGTTCGTAAGCTGTCGTTTCAATGGTTTCTTGCTGTCCATATCCCTGTACCATTTATAGTATTGTTGAGGTTTGGGATGAACATCGGATTTCATTGGACAACATACATCTTCCTTGTGGCAGCCTTTTTTACCGGTCTATTCATTGGCGGAAAAATTCATCAATCACGAAATAATTCAAAAATAGTTTCTTCCTGCCTGGTGATGGATTTGTACAGAAATATGTTTTAGCATTTTAATAATATCTAAAATTTAATCTCCAAAATAAAACCAGTTTTTCAATGCAGGAATTATCGGGCCAAGTGAAACTATCCCAATTATAAATGGAAAGATGGGGCTCTCAACCTGGCAAAATATTTTCTTCTGTGAGTTCGATGGCCCTCGTCAAAAAAGAACCATCGCTGTTACAATTTCGAAATATTTTTAATGTTGTAAAGAAAATCACATCAAAATACCCTTCAATATTTCAGTATTTAACTTTAACGGTTTCAAGGATTTTAAAATAATTGTTTTGAGGCGTTCAACTGCTTACTTATTATTTATACCAAATTTGTGTCCCTTATTTTTGAACACGGATAACACGGATTAAACTGATTTACACAGATCAGTGTTATCCGTATTCTTATCACTAAAAAATAATCACCAACAATTTTATATTTATTCCAATGAAAGGCAATTCAGGTAATTGGATAAAAAATGGTTCGGCTTCTTCGTAGCAAATTTGTTATCAGATGATTGGTATGTGTATTCAATTGAACACTTCAATAATTTTTTTCATTTCGAATGAGAAGGGTTGCCAATTGATTCAATACGACATTAATAAGGTATCCCTACCCTTTAGCAATTCTTAACAGCACGAAACATACTGAAAATTGCTACTTTTGTGCCCCAAAATAATTTAAATCCTACACTATGCTATTCGATTTCGATTTAATCAAATCAATCTATGAGAAATTCCCCGCGAGGGTCGAAAAAGCCCGTCAGGTTCTTGGCAGGCCATTAAGCTTAACCGAAAAAATACTATACGCTCACCTTTGGGATGCCAACCCTGGAAAAGAGTTTAAGCGTGGTGGCGACTATGTTGACTTTGCCCCCGACCGTGTGGCAATGCAAGATGCAACGGCACAAATGGCACTTCTCCAGTTTATGCAAGCCGGAAAAGAGAAAGTTGCAGTCCCGTCAACTGTCCATTGCGATCACCTTATCCAGGCTAAAGTAGGTGCAAAAAAAGATCTTGAGGTGGCTAAGGATGCCAACAAGGAAGTTTTTGATTTCCTCTCTTCCATTTCTAATAAATATGGCCTTGGGTTTTGGAAACCCGGCGCCGGAATTATTCACCAGGTAGTGCTCGAAAATTATGCCTTTCCCGGTGGGATGATGATTGGAACAGATTCCCATACAGTAAATGCCGGAGGCCTTGGCATGGTAGCCATTGGTGTTGGTGGTGCTGATGCTGTTGATGTAATGGCCGGAATGCCCTGGGAATTGAAAATGCCCAAACTTATAGGCATTAAGCTTACAGGGAAATTAAGTGGCTGGACAGCATCGAAGGATATTATCTTGAAAGTTGCTGGAATCCTCACCGTAAAAGGTGGCACAGGAGCCATTGTTGAATATTTTGGACCCGGGGCACAAACCTTGAGTTGCACCGGAAAAGGAACTATATGTAACATGGGCGCTGAAATTGGAGCCACAACCTCCTTGTTTGGCTACGACCAAAAAATGTCGGCCTATCTAAAAGGAACTGAAAGAGCTGATGTTGCAGCTGAAGCTGATAAAATTGCAGCACACCTCAACGGAGATGCCGAAGTTTATGAAAACCCTGAAAAATATTTTGACCAGGTTATCGAAATTAATTTATCCGAATTAGAGCCGCATATTAACGGTCCATTCACACCCGACCTTGCAACCCCGGTTTCTGATTTTGCAAAAGCTGTTCGCGAAAATGGCTGGCCTTCAAAATTGGAGGTTGGGCTTATTGGCTCCTGCACAAATTCATCCTACGAAGACATTTCACGGGCTGCCTCACTGGCTCAGCAGGCCATCGACAACAATCTTGAAGTAAAGTCGGAATATACTGTAACACCGGGCTCAGAGCAGGTGCGCTATACCGTTGAAAGAGATGGCTATTTAGACACTTTTGAAAAAATTGGTGGTGTGGTTTTAGCAAATGCCTGTGGCCCGTGCATCGGACAATGGGCAAGGCATAATGCAGACAAAGGCGAAAAAAATTCGATCATGACTTCCTTTAACAGGAATTTTGCAAAGAGAAATGATGGAAACCCAAACACACATGGTTTCGTTGCCTCTCCTGAAATTGTTACCGCATTTGCCATTGCCGGATCGTTGGAATTTAACCCAATGACTGACTACCTAATAAATAAAGATGGTAAAAAGATAAAACTTAAAGAACCGGAAGGTATTGAGATGCCCCTGAAAGGTTTTGCTGTTGAAGATAACGGCTATCAGGCTCCCGCTAAAAATGGCAGTATGATAAATATTGTGGTTGCTGAAGACTCGAACAGGCTTCAACTGTTAAGCCCTTTTAAAGCCTGGGATGGTGATGATATTAAAGGAATGAAATTGCTGATTAAAGCAAAAGGCAAATGTACGACAGACCATATTTCTATGGCCGGCCCCTGGCTCAGATATCGCGGACATTTGGATAATATTTCCAACAATATGCTTATTGGTGCTGAAAATTTATTTAATGGACTTACCAATTCGGTGAAGAATCAGATAGCTGGAAACTATGGAGAAGTTCCTGCCGTAGCAAGAGCTTATAAAGCAGAAGGAATCGACACTTTAGTAGTTGGAGATGAAAACTATGGAGAAGGATCTTCACGCGAACATGCAGCCATGGAGCCGCGCCATCTTGGAGTAAGGGCAGTTTTGGTTCGTAGTTTTGCCCGTATCCACGAAACCAACCTTAAAAAGCAAGGCATGTTAGCACTTACTTTTGCCGACAAGGCAGATTATGATAAGATTAAAGAAGATGACACTTTTGATATTGTTGGACTTAAAGATTTTGCGCCCGGGGTAGCTTTGACATTGGTGGCGCATCATACCGATGGCTCGACTGATAAGATTACTGTAAATCATACCTATAGCCCGGTTCAAATTGAATGGTTTAAAGCAGGCTCGGCATTAAATCTTATCAAAAAACAAAATAAGTAAACCAACATCAAATCACGAAAAAGCCCTTTGAAAAATACTTTCAAAGGGCTTTTATTTTTTTTCCCGATTAACAACCATTTGCACGGGTTAATACCCTGCATCAGAAAAATACCTCATAAACTGTGTGCGTTCAAAGAGCACAGGTTGCTTAATGTTTTTCCGACTGGCTTTTCCCCTGAAATTCTCAATCGAATTGTAATTATGCCGCCGCATCCAATCAGTTAAGGTTTGTGTCATTTCGCTTAACACACTTGGCCCGTGTTTGTATATTGCCGAAACAATCTGGGTAACCTGCGCACCTACCAAAAGATTTTTGATTACAGCTTCTCCATCAAAAATACCTCGCGAAGCTGCCATATCCAAACGGACTTTCTGATAAAGAATCCCTATCCATCGGATGGTCATAACATTGAGTTCTTTGCAACTCAGGATGTCACCAGGAATAATTTTCTCTTTTTCAATATCAACATCCGGACTGTAAAATTTATTAAAAAGAACAACAGCGGAGGCTTTAGTTTGAGAAACTTTATAAATAAAATTAGCAAGCCCCGAAAAATAATAAGAGATTTTAAGTGCATAAGGAATAGTAACAACATTACCGATCTTTTCGATAATATCGAAATAAATGTTCTCTTTTTCCTGGCCGGTATGATCAATTTCTGCCGGAAGCAAAAACAGATTGATCTCAAGCGCATCAGCGCCGGCCTCTTCAATCATTTTAGCATACGAAATCCATTCATCTGCCGACACACAGTTGATACTTGCAATCACCGGGATACTTAGCGCTTCTTTGTTTATTTTGATCAGCTTGATGTATTGTGAAATGTTATGTTTTTTAGAAAAATACATGGCATAATTTTCCTGATCGCTATAGGATCCATACATATTGTTCAATCGCTGTTCATCCACATCATGAAGGATTTGCTCCTCAAAAAGTGATTTTAGCACAATAGCGCCGACACCGGCTTTTTCGTAAGCAATCGAATTTTCGATATGTTCGGAAAGGCCGGAGCTACCGACAATGATCGGGCTTTTCAATTTAAGACCCATGTATGTTGTTGAAAGATCCATAATTATAAAATTTAGAAGTTGGTAAATTTAATAGAGCAAATCTTTTGAAACTTAAAAAGCATTACTGTTTATCAGGATGCAAAAACCTGTCGATTCCTTTTGCTGCGCTGTGTCCATTGGCAATACCATGTATTACATCAGGCCCCTGGATAATGTCGCCACCAAAAAACAGCCAGGGCAAACTTGATTGGAAAACATCATTTACCATGATTCTTCCCCGTGGTCCCATTTCGATATTATCTTTTATATCCTGCGAAAGATAGCTCAGATCCATGCCCTGCCCGATGGATTCAACAACCATGTCGCCTTCGAAGAATTTGGTTGTGTCGAGATTGCATTGTGGGTTGAACATTCCTTTTTCATCGAACAATGAAAGACATTGAGCCACATGCAGGCCTTTAATTTTCCCATCAGATATTTCGATGCGCTGGGGTGCCCATCCCGGATCTACAATAGCATCTTCTTCGCGCGCTTCTACAACTTCTTCGCGATCAGCAGGCATTTTCTCTTCGGTTTCCAAACAAGTGGCAATGACCTGTACTTTACCATACTTTTGCTTTTGAAGCCTTGCCAGCGAACGGGTAATATCCATAGCCACATTACCGCCACCAATAACAATAATTTTTTTGGCCAGATGAATTTCTTCACCGAGGGTAATCTTGCGCAACAATTCGATGGCCTGAAAAACGTGCTTATGATCTGAGCCTTCGATGCGGGTGCTGCGACCCAAGTGGAGGCCGGTTCCTGCAAATACAGCATCAAAATCTTTTTCCAGGTCTTCAAGCAAAATATCTTTTCCTATGGTGGTATTATATTTAATCTTTACTCCTAAAGATAAAATGTATTCGATGTCTTTATCGATCTGATCGTAGGGCAACCTGTATTCAGGAATCCCAAAACGCATCATACCCCCGGCATGAGAAAGTTTTTCGTAAATGGTACATTCGTATCCCATCAGGGCGAGGTAATGCGCTGCCGATAGTCCGGAAGACCCTGAACCGATAATGGCAACTTTCTTTCCATTTGTGGTCAGGTTTTCAGTTTCAAGAATCTGTTTGTATTTTTCTGAAGGATTCTGGTCGGCAATGTAGCGTTTGAGCCAGCGAATAGAGATGGCTTCGCCACGATGTCCGATCGAACAAACAGTTTCGCATTTGTGAGTACAAATCCTGCCGCATATTTCGGGCAACGGGTTTGTGTCGTATAAAATGCGCAGACCCTCTTCGAGGTCATCGTTGCGGATGGCTTTGATGTATTCGGGAATTCCCATGTGAGCCGGGCAGGTTGCCGTACAAATACCACATGCAACGCACCGGTCGGCCTCCTTCAGTGCTTCTTCCTTTGAATAGCCTTTAATCATCTCAACAAACGAGTCACTTCTTTCTTCAGGATGGAGATGCTCCATTCTTGCCCGCTGAAGGCCATAAAATTCGTAATTTCCTTCCGGCTTTTTCCAGCCCTTTTCTTCATTTTGCCAGACTTTTTCGTCAACTCCGGGTGTAAAACGATAAGCTTCCGGGTCTTCTTCAACCCAGTTATAGGCATTCGATAATTTTAGTGAGCCTGTTGTACACACATCCACACACAAAGCACACCAGCAGCAACGGCCATAATCAATACGGGGGCGCAAACCACTGTCGCCATCTTTGGTTTCGATGCCTTCGACCGGCACCATATCAATGGCTTCATTTTCACAAATATCTTCACAGGTTCCGCAACCGATACACAGATCAAGGTCGTTTTGGTGGAAACCACGATAACGCTCTGCACCTGGTCGCTCATTGATTGGATCTTTTAAAGCCACCGGCTCGTCAAAAACTTTTTTCCATGCGGAAAAAGGAGACAAAATATCTTTAATTTTCATTGTTCTGTTCAATTTTACTGTTGTCCTTCAAGCAGAAAAGCAGTTATTGTTATTCTATAATTGCAAAATATTGTTCCAAATATTGTGGTTCATCATCGTTCAATTTCGGGTGGGCAGGTGGCAAGAGAAACCATGATGGCCGACACATCAGAAATATTAGCATTTACAAGCAGCCGTTCGAGAACCGAAACAGCATGGGTATAGCTGGGGCCGCGCAAGTTGATCCTTCGTGGAAATTCACTTCCATCCGAAACCATATAAAAACCGTATTCACCACGGCTCGACTCGCATCTTACATAGGTTTCTCCTTTGGGTATTTTCCAGTGTAACACATTAGGAGTTTCCGCACGGATATCGCCTTTGTCGGGCATTTTAGCCATGATTTGCCTAAGTAAGTCAATTGTTGTTGTGAGGTCTTTTCGCCGCACCAAAAATCTTGAAAACACATCCGAATCATTTTCGATGTTATAATCAAAATCGAGTTGATCGTAATATAGATATGGATAATCTTTACGCACATCTCGTTTAAATCCGGCTGCCCTGGCTACGGGACCAACAATTCCGTAGTGATCCACCCAGTCGTTTGGAATATGGCCTATGCCAATGGTGCGCTTTTTAAATACCGCATTATTAAAGATAAGCTTATCGATGTCTTTTGCAAATTCCTCAATTTTCACAAGATTTTCTTCGAGGCGTTTTTTAAAGCCATCAGGAAGCAAACCCCTTACTCCGCCTGGCAAAATATACATGTGATAAATTCTGGCGCCTGTAAGTTCTTCCATTCGGTCGAGGATGAGTTCGCGATAATACAAGCCCCATGCCCCTCCAAGTCCTAAGCCGATAGTTCCGGCCTGCCCAGGCACCATGCGCAGCAAAACCTGCAAGCGTGCCATTTCGAGTACAATCATCCTAAGCCAGTTTGCCATTTCGGGTACTTCAATTCCGGCCAGTTCTTCAACACCACGTGCCAGGTTATATTCGTTGGTATCAGGCTCGGGAACACACATGCGGATGCATGTCGGAAAGCATTGAATATAACGGCGGCGCTCGAACAGTTTTTCGAAGCCACGATGCAGGTAGCCAACATGGGTTTTCGATTCCATCACCTCATCGCCGCTAATGGTTAGCTCAAGCGACATGTTGCCCGTTACTCCGGGATGGTTTGGCCCTTGCCAGACTTTTATAAATTTTTGCGACTGTAGATCAAGCACGGGCTTTCCATTTTCGTCCGTTTCGGGGAATAGGCTTCTGTCGGCTTTCCAGTTTAACATATTTCCGGATTTATTATTCATCGGGATAGAGCTTTTGTTTCATGTAAGTTGCCGGGTCGTATGTTGTACGTCCGGGCCTCGGGAAATAGGTTTCTTCTGAGTATTTTTTAGTGTCGAAATCACGACGCATCGGAGGCATGTTATCCCAGCCTTCGAGCAAAAATGGTTCGTCCACACGCGGGCTGCCCGGAAAGTCGATGCCATACATCTCTTTCATTTCGCGTTGGAAAGTTGCAGCATGACCCCAGAGCGTATGTATCGAATCCATGTTTTCGCCATCGCGGCTAATGAAGGTACGCAGACCCAGGTCGGTTTTCGTTTCAGGGTTATTGAGCATGTAAGTAATCTGAAATTTTCCATCTTCAATCCAGTCAACGGCAGTAATCAGGATAAGATTCACAAATCCCTCAAACGATTTCAGGTATTCGATCATCGGCAACAACTTCGCTTTTTGTACAGAGCAAAAAATTTGATAATCTTTTTTTTGCTGCAAATCGAAAATGTCGAACCGGCTAATAAGTGTTTTAATCAAGTTTTCCATAGTCAAAATGTTACCAGTTGTAATCGGGCATATTCCAGTCCTTAATAATTTTTTTCTGATTGGCTTTGTACCAATCCAGATTGGTAATATATTCATTGGCGCCTTCGGCTCTGCCAGCTTTAATTCTTTCTTTGAGTTTATTGAATCCTGAGAGGATGGCTTCGGGACGAGGCATACACCCTGCAACATAAACATCAACAGGCATATAATGATCGAGGCGGTTGATGGTGTTGTAACTGTCCCAGTACATTCCGCCATTGATTGTGCAGCTTCCCAGGGCGATTACAAATTTGGGGTTTTGCATTTGTTCATAAGTCCTGATGGCGCGTTTGAGGGTTTTAACCGCGAGGTAGCCCGAAATGATAATTACCGATGACTGGCGGGGTGTTGGCCGCATGGCTACACCATAACGATAGGCATCGAAGCGGGGTGAAAAAAGCGGTGGAAGCTCAATACTTCCGCAACCAGTGCCGAATGCCAATACCCACAGCGACTCGGCGCGTGCCCAGTTTAGAAACTTTTCGATGGTTTTATTACGGGGTTCTGATACTTTTGGCCGTTCGGTGCAAAAATAATCCTGCAATGGATCCACATTAATTTCTTCGCCTTCGGGGCCAATTACAACATGCTTCCGGTTTTCCGGCGCCAGGAATTTATCTTCCGTATTCTGTATGTTTTTTTCTTCTGACATTTTGAAAATTTTCCTTTGTCAAATAAATTAAAAAATCAATATCACAATTGACAATACGCCCAATACCAGCGGAATTTTGAGCATCCACGGAATGGACTGATCAACACGGAAGCGCGGAAAAACCATCCCTACAAAAACCGCCCAGAAATACACAAAAAATGATTTCACAATCAGTTCGAGCCAGCTTGAGGCTCCTCCAAAAAAGAGATTCATGTAGAGTACCGCTTCGATAACATGAAGTATTGCCCTGTTGGTTTGTAACACGCCGAGAAAGGTTCCATGGTATTCGGTTGGTGGCCCGATAGGATTTTCTTGCGGAGCCATCACAACATTGAAGGGGGAGTGACCCATAGCTCCTAAAAATGATAACATTGCAGCAATGGTTGCCAGTGGATTGGTAAAAATAGTCCAGTGTAATATTCCGCCCTGCTGCATGGCTACAATTTCGGAAATCGACAAAGTTTTATACTGGATGGCCAACGAAAGTACTGCCAGTGTAAAAGGCACTTCAATGGCCGTAAATTGTGCCAGACCCCTCGAAATTCCAATTGCTGAATAAGGATGACCACCTTCGCCGGCGCCCAGCGCCATTCCAAGCATCCCAAAAAACATAAAATACGCAATGAGGATCAGGTCGCCGGTAAATGAAAAATTATTCCATATCTCCGAGCCGTAGATTAGCGGCATAAACAAAAAGATACCTACCCCCCCCGAAAGCCTGAACACAGGTCCCAGGTAAAACATTACCCCATGACTGAGTTGCGAGCGGATGCTGTAGTTTTTAATCAGATTGATATAAGGCTGATAAACTTTTATCCCCCTTCTCATGCTTACCCGCGCAATAATTTTTCTGATAATACCCGCCATGATCAGCCCCCAGTTGAGGATGATAAAAAGACCGAGTAAAACGAATCCGATTTTTATAAGTAGTTCCATGTTAAAAAATTATCAAATACACAATAATGATGTATGCAAGAATATGGGCAAGATATGTTTGGCCGTTGCCGGAATAGATTTTCCTAAAACTATCGGCAAAGGCATGGGAAGTGCTGTTTACACCATCCCAAAAGCGTGTAACTACCGGAGTAGTCAGAAATCCTAATGCCCTGTTGTAGGGGGAAAACATATTGTGCGAAAAATGAGTGGTTTCGGGAGTAAATGGCCGTTCGCCGGAATAAACAATATTAAACTGTTTTACATTCTGAGCTTTGCGGCTCATTATCAAGAGCCAGGTGAGCAGCGTAACAAACATAACCCCGATCACCAGCATAATTTTGTATCCACTCCAGTAACCCAGGTTGGTTGAAGCGGTAACGTTTTCCCATGTTAGCGGGTCGGTGGGGAAATACCCTGCCTGCGAAAGTAAGGCACCAATAGGTTGAAGTACCAGATCGGGGCGGGCCGAAAATATCATAATGCCAACAATAAGAATAAACTGAGGTAAAATATACCAAATCGGAACTTCCTTTACCTTCCTGAACTTATCTTTGGGCTGACCCAAAAAGATGGAATAAATCAGCTTGAAACAATATAAGAATGCAATGGTTCCAGAGAAAAATACGATGCCCCCCTGAAAATACCAGCCTTTAGAGATAACTGCATTGTAAAAAAGCCATTTACCGGCGTAACCCGACAATGGAGGAATTCCGGCAAGGGTAATAATACCTATTAAAACGGCGATGAAACTCCAGGGCATACTTTTGATAAGGCCTCCCATTTCGTACATGTTGTGGGTCTTCACACGCATAACCACTCCGCCAATAGCGAGGAACAGCAAGGTTTTAAACATGAAGTGGTTGATCGAATAAGTTAATCCTGTAAGCCAGCCAACATTGGTCATAAAGGCAAAAGCAAAAAGGATGTATCCCAGGTTTCCCACACTCGAATAAGCCAGCAACCTTTTCGCATCTTCCTGGAAAACAGCCATCAGGTTGCCCCCCAGGGCAGTTATTGCTCCCAGCCATCCTAAGGCATAAAGCAGGGGATGCCCTCCGGCATTTTCAGCACCCATTGCCAGAAATAAAACGATAAGCCCAAAAGCGCCTCCCTTTAGCAAAATACCGGAAACCATGGGTGAAACATCCGACTCTGCCTCGGCGTGTGCTCCGGGCAACCAGATGTGCAAACCCAGGGCAGCAGTTTTGGTAAGAAAACCTACAGCCAGCAAAGTGTAAGCCCATCCCGGAAAATGCGTTGTATTGAGCAGTGATAGCGAAATACCCGACTGTCCGGCCACCGAAAGCGCAATGCCCATAAATATCAGGTAAGCGCCTCCAAGCGAAAACAACATATAATTATAAGCATGAACAAGGGATTTTTTGCCCCTGATGATGAGCACATACGAACCTAAGGTCATCAACTCCCAGGCAAAGAAAAACTGAAGCAAATTTTTAGCTTCCACCAACCCGATCAAACCGGCATACATCATAATGGCAAAAGGGAAAAACCCGGGGCGTTTGCCTTTTACCGAATATCCGGCAAATAAGGTGAGCAGGCCGCCAATAAGGAAAATGCCTGCAAAAACCAGTCGCAGGGTATCGTCTTGTAGTGAAGGATAAAGTTGCCATGCGTAATATCCCATGCCAACAATGGCAATGGTATTTTTTATTCGGGCAGGCAAAAAATCAAGAACAAAAAGCAATAGAATAAAATAAACGGGGATCAGATTAAGGCTTAACCCACCCGGAACAGCTCCGATGGCAAAATGACTGACACCAATAATTGCCAGCGCAAACACAGCCACAGGAATAAGTTTTTCGATTCCTAAATCAATTTTCTGGTCGGCTTCAATATCCAGCTTAATGGCAAATCCCAACCAACGGAAAAGATAAACCCCTTCGAACATCGATCCCAGGAGAATCGCAACGATCCATCCAAATTGCCCTTGCGAAGCCAAATCCATGACCAACTGCCATTTTCCAAAAAATGAGGGAAATGGAGGAAATCCTATCAAAGCGAAAGCAAAAAGACCGAAAGCGACTAACAGCAACGGCTTGGTTCGCAATACCGACCAGCTTCTGATGTTTTCTTTTCCAATCATACCCGATAACCAAAACAATCCTGCCTTAGCTAAAAAGTGACTGATAAACAAGCCAAAAAATACCATGCGAAGGTGGTTTCCCAAAAGATGGGAAAAACCGATAACTGCCACCATTAAACCTATCTGGCCTATTGATGAATATCCCAGCAGTCGGTTTGCATTTTGTTGGGCAATGCCCAGCACATTTGATCCTACAAAAGTTATCATCCCAATTAGGGCAACCACATTCATCCAGTCGTTTGTTCCGAAAGGCAACAATTTATAAAGCACGAAAAGTGAGGCCGTAGCCGTACCCGATGAAATCATGGCGCTTATTCCCGGATGGGCCGATTGATAAACATCAAGCCCCCAGCCATTAGCAGGAAAAGGTTTAAGCTCCAGCAGCACCGCAATAATTACAAGAAATACAGCCGTTGACAGTCCTTTGACAGCCCCGGTATTTTTGCTAATAAAATCATCGATGTTGAGTGTGCCTGCAAAATAATAGATGAATCCAATTCCTAAAAGTAATACTGTTGAAATTACACTAACAGCAATTAAATATTTAAAACCTGCCGAAACCGAATCGATATTTTTCTTGAGAAAAATAAGGCCAATGATCGCAATGGAGGCAATTTCCAAAAATACAAACATGTTAAAAATATCGCGGGTCATAATAATAACATTCAACCCCATGATAAGTACCAGGAAAAGCACAACGGCACTTGCACCAGCTTCTTTAAAGGTTTTATACAAATATAAAAATCCAAAAAATCCAAGGATATTTGTAGCTGAGGTCAGAAATGCTTCTTCGATACCCATTTTCAGATTGATCGAAAAGGGTGGCAGCGCTCCTGCGGTATAAATGATAAATGGTTGCGTGGCATCGCCCATAAAATGGAGAAGCCAGCTAATAGAAACAACTGCCGGGAAAGCAAGTGTAATGAGTGCAACAAGCCGGGCAAAATCTGAACCGGGTTTTCTGAACAATCCCAGCAGGAATGCAACACTCAGCAGGACAGCAACGATATATACAGGATTTACCATTTTAGCGATTTGTATTTATTGATATCATAAGTTCTATTTTCGGTGTACATGCGCAAAGCATAAGTAAGCATTAATGCGGTGATGCCCACGCCAATAACAATGGCTGTGAGTACAAGTGCCTGTGGTAATGGATCCACAATTTTTGTTGCGGCATCGGCTTTGTTAACAGCCCCATCGATAATTGGCGCTGTTTTATTTCGGATGTACCCGATACTCACCAAAATCAAGTGAACACTGGTATCGAGAATAGAAAAGCTGAGGATAATTTTAATTATATTTTTTTGAGAGATTATTCCCCACAAGCCGGCAAGAAAAAGCAGCAAGCCTGTTGCCATACTTATGTATTCGATATTTAAATATTTCATTTTTCCTCTCCTTGTGTTTGATTGAGCACAATAATAATTTTAGAAAGTTCGGCACCTACCTTAAGGCCTATAAGGCTATAAATAATTGGGATGGCTCCCGCGCTGAGCAGCTCGCCAAAAGTTCCGAGGGGCAGAATTTTATTATCAAGAAAGCCCGCGGCTAAAAAGATTCCAAGTACGCCAAGGATCACAAATCCGAAGCCCGAAAATGCTTCGGTAACTTTAAGGAGTGTATGGCTGATCCTGGGGCCAGATACCGACATGAGCCACAGAATTATGGCCGAAGCAAGCACAGCCCCACCTTGAAATCCCCCTCCCGGAGTAAGGTGACCATTGATAAAAATATAAACTCCTACCAGAATGATGATGGGGAGTAACACATTGGTGGCGGTTTCGAGCAACTCGCTGGTAGCTTGTTCAGGTTTTCGGTTGGAGCTTTTTCCGGTCGAGAGCATAAAACCAATTATAGCAGCAGTAAGAAACAGGATGGTAACCTCACCCAGGGTATCAAATCCACGGTAGGTAACAACAATAGCAGTTACCAGGTTGGCAGCGCCGGTTTCGGCAGCGCCATTTTTTGCATAATATTCTGCAGTCGAATTTAGTTTATCTGCGCCGTGGTATGCCGATAGTTCCTGAAAAAGAATCCATCCCATACCTGCAATTATCAAAATCAGAATACTATTTCGTATCATCGGTTTGTCGGATTTTATTTAATACATAAAAGAAAATTACCACTGTGAGTGCGCTACCAATAGATGCTTCGGTGATGGCTACATCAGGAGCAGCGAGAAAAATATATACCACCGAAGCAAACAAGCTGATAATGCCGGAGGCGATAACCGCAACCTGCAGGTTCTTGTGATGGATTGCTGTGAATGCCATGACGAGCATGATCAGCGACATTATAATTATGATTATCGAATAGAGCATATAATTTTTATTTAGCTTGTGAAACATTTTCTTCATCTTCGGCCAGCTTATCAATAGCAGTTCTTGATGAAAGTGGAACCTTTATAAAATGTGCTGCCCTGCCTAAAACATGCGATGAAACCGGATTGGAAATAAAAATAAAAATGATGAGCAAAGCAATTTTCAACAACCAGTCGGGATGAATCAACCCTATGCCAAGCAAAGTGAGCATCGAGCCCAGCGTAGAGGCTTTTGTTCCGGCTTGTATCCGGTTGTAGATGTCGGGCATACGCAACAATCCGATGCCTGCAAACAAAATAAACATAGCCCCGATCAGGGTAACGAATGCGCCAATAATTTCCAGAATTTCCATATTACAAACTTTTTGCTAAATATTTAGCTATTACTATCACACCAATAAAACTCAGTATGCCATAAACTATCGAAACATCGATATAAATTACCCTGCCAAAAAAGTGAGCCAGCATCACTATTAAACCGATAGAACTTACAGTGAGAACATCGAGGGCTACTACGCGATCGACTACAGTGCTGCCAAGCAAAAAACGCACAATCACCAATAGAAAGGAAATAGCGATTATAACCAATGCGATGGAAAGAATAATATTAACCATAAAGAACCTCCAGGTATTTTTCAAATTTTCGAATAATGGACTGTGCATACTTTTCGGTATTATCACCATCAATATGTACGCAATGTATATAAAGGGTATTTTCTTTGATGTCGATGGTAAAAGTACCGGGGGTGAGCGTAATTGAATTGGCAAGTATCAGTCGGGCCATCTTCGATTTTAATACCGTTTCAGCTTTGATAATCCCCGGATTGATGGGCAATGCCGGATTGAGCACACGCATGGCAATGTCAACATTGGATTTCACAAGTTCCACAACAAAAACACCCAGGTAAACAAATGTGTAGTAGATCGACTTTGGATTGATATTAATATCATTAAAAATCGAACATTTCTTACAAATTGCAAAGGATAAGAGTAGCGAAACACCTGCTCCGATGAGTAGTGGTGCAATTTGAATTGTATTGTTCAGTACCATCCAAATGGCCATGAGCATTACAAATACAACAAAAATTCCCTTAAATTTCATATTTTACTTTTTTTTAAATCAGTACTTTTTCTTTGTTATAAAAATTCAGGATTTCTATAAATTTCTCCCGGATTTCGATGAGCTGAACTTCCTGAAGTTTTTTTCCATAAATCCTGATAAAATCAATAAAATGGGGCTTTTCCATCCAATAGCCAATGGCTGCATCAAAATTCCGAAATACTTTTTTTGATTTCTGATAGGTAATGAGCTGCTCAAAAGTTTTCCAATCGAGGGTTTGAGGAATTTCGAGATAAAATATGTCGGACGATAAGGCATTGCTGAAAACATTTTCACCCATAGGGTTGACCTCAAAAAACGACTTTAAATAGATATGACTGAGATAAGTGTTTATTTTTTTGTTCTGGTGAAAGTTAATTCCATGATTCACAAATAATGCTGCTATATCGTCCAAAGAATGGCCTTGCAAATCTTTTATCCTGATAGCCTTGCTGTATTTTCCAAGCAGCGAGATATGCGCAGGGCAGGTCTGAACACCGAATTTCTCATGGGCTTCAATACTAATTCTGCAAACAACATCCTGGTGGCAGCAAGCCAGGGTGGTAACCGGCAAATAGTACGACCTTTCTTTGCAGGTGTTGTCGGTAGGGTTATGTTCGGAGCAATAAAACCCCGGGAAAGGATCCTTTGATTCGAGCACCAACATTTTGGAGACAGGTTCAAGGGAAGTATTTGATAATGTTTCCCTTTTTAAAATTGTACCGTATTTTGCCAATGTATGTTTCAATTGCTTAGTTTTGTAGAAATTTGTTGCAAAAGTGTAATTTGAATCTTTTGGTTTGATAAATAAAAAATGATTTGTCAACCGGAAAAAATTAAGATATCTCACTTTTTTTGATGTTTTATTTTGTAAAATGCTGAATACGAATACAAAACTTAAATGTAGCCTGTGTACCTACAAGCAGCAATGCTATTTTAGTAGTTTAACCGAAACCGAATCTGATTTTTTATATCAAAACAAAACAGAAGTAGATTTTAAAGCTGGCCAAACCATCTATAAACAGGGTACTGTTTCGAAATATCTCATTTTTTTATTGAGTGGCATGGCTAAAGTTTTTATTGAAGGCGACAACAACAAAAATTACATTTTACAACTGGTTAAGCCTTTTCATTTTTTAGACTTCCCCGCCATTTTCGACAACGATATGCTTTTCCGTTCTTCGGTGGCGGTAATGGATTCGCGTGCCTGCCTTGTTGATATCGATGCTTTTAAATCGTTGGTGCTTTCCGATAAAAAACATTTCCCCCGCATCATCAGGCATTTCAACCAACTTCAGCAACAATACTCCACCAGGTTGATCAATGTATTGTATAAAAATATGGAGGCACGCATTGCCGATGCGTTACTTTACCTGGTAAACGAAGTTTATTACAGCCGTGTTTTTACCCTGACCATTTCGCGAAAAGAGCTTGCCGAATTGGCCGGCCTGTCCAAGGAGAGTACCAGCCGTATTTTAAGCCAGTTAAAAGATGAAGAAGTTTTAAAAATTAAAGGAAAAGAAATTGAGGTACTCAATAAAAAATACCTTGAGCAACTTTCAAGAATTGGTTAACTCTTTCTGCAAATTTTACCAGCATTTCATTGAATACATTTTGAACTTGTTTTATGAATAGTAAAAGCCAATTTGGTTACATTCAGATTACTGAAAAATACTTTCACCATATCTATTTTAAAGGTGGCTCTACTATCATTTTTGTTGAATTTTGTTTGTTAATTTAATTGCTGTTGATAATGAGACAACAGTGGGCTGTGGGCTGCAGACTGTGAACTGAAAAATTGTTGAGCCTTTCCAATAATCATGATATCAAATTGTGGCCTTAATACACTGATACAAGCTGCAAAGAAAATCATGGTAATAAAAGGGCTCTCACCAAATCAATAAAAAAAATGACCTAAACCATTACTTTTGTTGAGCCAGAATCATTGTTAATAAATAAACAATACCCATTAAATTATAATTTTGCACATTAACATATAGAGATACTTACATACAACAAGATCGATGAAAACCAGGAGAGACTTTATTAAAATATCGGCATTGGGAACCGCTGGAGCTACACTGGCTGGCAGCATGTTATCCTTTGGCCGGGGATCCTCGGCAGTGGATGATTTTACGAAAAAGACCGAGCCTCTAAAAAAATTACAACGCTACCCAACGTATTGTGAAGTATGTTTTTGGAAGTGTGCGGGCTGGGCTTATGCCGATGAAAACAATAAGGTTGTTAAAATTATAGGTAACCAGGAAGACCCGCACTGTAACGGAAGGCTTTGTCCACGGGGTACAGGTGGAGTCGGAATGGTTAACGACAGCGACAGACTTACGCAACCATTAATAAGGACCACTGTTAATGGCAAACAAACATTTAAGGAAGCAACATGGGAAGAAGCATTATCCCTCATAGCTTCCAAAATGAAAGATGTATCTGAAAAATATGGGCCGGAAGCTTTCGCTTTATTTAATCATGGATCTGCAGGTCATCATTTAGGACATCTTTTTAAAGCCTATGGTTCTACAAATATTACTGCACCATCCTATGCCCAATGCCGCGGGCCTCGCGAAGTTGGTTTTGCAGCAACCTTTGGTTCAGGAGTAGGCTCACCCGAACCTACTGATATTCGCGACACAAGATGCCTCGTTCTGATAGGCTCTCACCTTGGCGAAAACATGCACAATAGCCAGGTACAGGAAATGTCGGATGCCATCGACAAAGGCGTTTCCATTATTACCGTTGACCCCAGGTTTTCGACAGTAGCCAGTAAATCAAAATTCTGGTTACCCATCAAGCCTTCAACCGATCTTGCACTTTTGTTAGCCTGGATTCATGTAATAATCAACGAAAAACTTTACGATAAAGATTATGTTGAAAAATATACTTACGGACTCGACCTGCTTAAAGCGCATGTAGAAAACATGACCCCTGAATGGGTCTATGGCATAACTACTATTAAGCCAGATGTAATCAGGAAGACTGCCCGTGAAATGGCCGATGCCTCTCCATCAGTGATTATTCATCCCGGGCGGCATGTTACCTGGTATGGCGATGATAGTCAACGTGCAAGAGCCATGGCAATATTGAATGCATTACTTGGATCGTGGGGACGGCGTGGAGGATTTTATTTCAAGGAAAGCATGAAGGTACCACACTTTCCCCACCCTGAATATCCAAAACCAAAATGGTCGTGGCGCGATACACTCAATGGCAAATATCCATTAGCCGGTTTGGCCATATCCAATGGCCTGATAGATGCATCCATCCCTTCGCCCGACAATAAGCACCAGATTAAAGCCTGGATGGTTGCCGGCACAAACCTTCCACTCACAATGCCACAAAAAGAACAGTTGAATAAGGCATTTGATGCGCTTGAATTTGTTGTAGTTGTCGATACAATGCCAATGGAAATAACAGGTTATGCTGATGTTATTATTCCTGAATGTACTTATCTCGAAAGATATGACGACCTGAGAACTTCGCCAAACCGTGAGCCATTCATCGCCCTGCGCATGCCGGCCACTAAGCCCTACGCCGATACCAAACCGGCATGGTGGATGGCCAAACAACTGGGTGAAAAACTTGGCCTTGGAGAATATTTTGCTTACGATAACTATACTGAAGTCTTAGACTGGCAGCTTCAGCAGGTAGGCTCATCACTTGAGGAAATGCAAAAAATTGGAATTAAAAAATATAAGCGCACCTCCGGGCCACTTTACCTCGGCAAAGATGAAGATTACACCTTTAATACAAATACAGGTAAAATTGAACTTTACTCCACCGAATTCCAGGCAAACGGGTTTGATCCCATGCCTGTATTTACGCAGCATCCTGAACCACCATCGGGGTATTACAGGTTAATTTATGGCCGTGCTCCCATGCATACATTCAGCCGAACGGCAAACAACCCGAATCTTCACGACCTGAAAAAAGAAAATTCTATTTGGATTAATCCGAAAGTAGCCAGTTTGTGGGGTTTGAAAAAAGATCAATACATCTGGATTAAAAATCAAGATGGAGTTGTATCGAAATTTCCTATTAAAGTTAGGATTACCGAAAGAATAAGATGGGACTCTATTTATATGGTACACGGATTTGGGCATAGTGATAGAAAACTTAGCCGGGCCTATGGCCGGGGCGCCAGCGATTCGGATATGATTACAAATGTAATGGTTGATCCGATAATGGGAGGAACCGGGATGCGTGGAAATTTTGTAACATTTTTAACTAAAGACCCAAAAGAGGAGGTTAACTCATGAGATATGCCATGGCAATAGACACTAAAAAGTGTGTCGGGTGCAGCGACTGTGTAGTTGCCTGCCAAACAGAAAACAACGTTCCATTAGGATATTGCAGGGATTGGGTAACAGAAACTGTTACCGGCAGCTACCCCAATGTAGAAATTGAACTCAGAACTGAAAGATGCAACCACTGCGATAATTCACCATGTGTGCGCTGTTGCCCAACCGGCGCAAGCCATATTGTTGAAGGAGGCATTGTTCTGGTTACTCCCGAAGAATGTATAGGTTGCGGAGCGTGTATCCAATCCTGTCCGTACGATGCCCGGTATTCACATCCAAAAGGCTATGTGGATAAATGCACATTTTGCAACCATCGTGTGGTAAAGGGCGAACTACCGGCATGTGTGGCAGTGTGCCCTACAAAATGTATGTATTTTGGTGATTTAGACAATCCAAATAGCGATGTGTCGAATGCACTGAAAAACAGAAAATATAAAACCCTGGCTCCTGAAGCCGGGACAAAGCCACACATTTTTTATCTTATTTAATAAAGAAACAAAATGAGAGAAGAATTATTTATTAGCGGACGCGACATTCCAAATATCGACCCGTTTTTGCATATCTGGCACTGGCAAATACCGATTTACCTTTTTCTGGGTGGTCTTGCTGCCGGGATTTTGTTTTTTGCCAGCCTGTTTACAATTATTGGCAAAGAAAAAGAGATGCCGGCAACTGTAAAGTGGGGACCGTTTTTTGTTCCCGGAGTCCTGGTATTGGGCTTGCTTATGCTCTTTTTAGATCTTAAACACCAAATGTATTTTTGGAGACTTTACACCACCATCCGCATGGATTCGCCAATGTCGTGGGGAGCGTGGGTACTCATGTTTATTACACCGCTGTCTTTTCTTTGGATTGCGAGTTATATCAAAGAACTTGTTCCTGAATGGAATTGGAAGTACAAATGGATAGACGAATTTTTAGAATGGTTCAATAGCAGTCGTACACCCATTGCCTGGATTATGATGGCGCTTGCAGTGGTGTTGGGGATTTATACAGGCATTTTACTTAGCGCCTTCAATGCACGACCCCTTTGGAATAATGCGATATTGGGGCCTTTGTTTATGGTTTCGGGAATGTCAACAGGTGTTGCAACTGTTATGTGGATTTCAAAAAGCCATAGCGAACGTAAAATTCTAGGCCAGATAGACATCCTGCTCATCGTGGTTGAGCTGTTTTTTATTACCCACATGTTAATGGGTATGCGTGCCGGATCAGAAGTAATGATTCAGGCTGCCGATTTGTTCCTCGGCGGAGAGTTTACCGTTTCCTTCTGGGTGTTTGTTATAATTCTTGGACTTTTATTTCCTGCATTGCTTGAAGTGCTTGAGCTTCGTGGGTTTAAAGTTCCGATAGCAATACCAGCTCTGCTTATTTTAATTGGTGGTTTAGTTTTCAGGTTTGTAATGGTTGAAGCCGGGCAAATAACAAGATATCTCTACTAAATAAATAAAATCTCATATCATGAACGACAAATCGAAAATATACTGGAATCCTTATTTTGGCGGTGTAATGTTGGGCTTACTCCTACTCGCAACCTTTTACATCACCGGAAGAGGTCTGGGTGCAAGTGGCGCTGCAAAAAGTACTGTAGTAGCTACTATTAAAAAAGTTGCGCCCGAACACGCTAAAGAATCAACTTATTACAGCAAATTTATATCAGACGATGCGCATCCACTCAACCAATGGCTGGTTTTTGAAGTTATTGGAATTCTAGCCGGTGCGCTACTTTCGGGTGCGCTTTCAAACAGGCTGAAATTCAAGGTTGAACACTCACCAAAAATTAGCTCCGGCCGCCGGCTTGCTTATGCTGCTTTTGGTGGCTTAGCATTTGGCATAGGTTCTCAATTTGGACGCGGATGTACTAGTGGCGCTGCCCTAAGCGGGATGGCATCATTATCACTTGGTGGTTTTATTGCCATGCTTTCAATTTTTGGAAGCGCTTATATGTTCGCGTATTTTTTCAGAAAAAATTGGATTTAATCACACACAAATTTAAGTAACATGGGCCCACTCATTCCATTAGATATTATCGACCCGAGCTGGAATAATGTATTTGCAATTTTAATAGGAATTGCTTTTGGATTTATCCTCGAATCATCAGGATTTTCATCAAGCCGCAAATTAGCAGGAGTTTTTTATGGCTATGATTTCACGGTTTTAATTGTGTTCTTTACAGCCGCGATAACTGCTGCAATTGGTCTTTACTATTTTTATTATCTTGGATGGATAGACATAAACATAATTTACGTTAACCCAACTTATCTTGGTTCGGCCATTGTTGGCGGAATTATTATGGGGCTGGGATTTATTACCGGAGGCTATTGCCCCGGCACAAGCTATTGTGGTGCTGCCATCGGTAAAATAGATGCTATTGTTTATTCCTTTTCCATGATGGCCGGCATCTTTATATTTTCAGAATTCTATCCTCTATTCGAAGATTTCTACAATTCAGGTTTCCTCGGAAATATTACTGTATATGATTCACTTGGTATTTCAGTAAGCTTATTCATGATTATCCTTATTGTAATTGCTTTGGCAGCATTTTATGCCACTTCTTTGATAAAGAAAAAAGTAAAAAAAGTTGAATACTAACTGTTTACAGCTATGAATAAAACCTATATAATACTTGCAGGAATTTTAATCATCTTAGGTCTTGGATTATTCGTACTTGAGGCAAAAGAGCAAAACGAAGAAATCACTCCCAAAGAATTATTGACCGATCTGATCGAAAACACCAGGTATGTCACTTCCGATGATCTGGCGTGCAGAATTATCGAAGGAGACCCGTCGATACAAATGATTGATGTTCGTGATGTGTATGATTTCATGGATTTTTCGCTGCCGGGAGCTGAAAGTATTCCCATTTCTGACCTTGCCACAGACATAACCGGCGAATTACTTGGAGTTCCTGGAAAAGATTTTATTTTTTATTCAAATGGTGATGTGGAAGCAAATAAAGCATGGCTGATTTCACAGCGATTAGGCTACAATAGTTTGTACATTTTAAAAGGCGGTTTAAATAAATGGATCGAAACAATTATCAAACCCCAACCACCAGCCGAAAGTCAGCCCCGGGAAGCATTCGACCTTTACCAGTTCAGGCTTGGGGCAAGCCAATATTTTACCGGGGATAATGCCACAATTACCACTGATGCTCCTGCACTGGAAATCCAGTTTGAACGGAAGAAAAAGAAAGGCGCTGTTGAGGGCGGGTGCTAGTCAGCATTGGAATCATTGTATCATAATTAGAGTCCGTTTTTAAAGTAACTTTTAGAAAAATATACGATTTCAGATTAACGATTTTAGATTTAAGATGTTAGTGTGTATTAATCAAATCTATAATCTGCTCCAAAGGAGTCCTTCGGACAATTCCCGATTATGCGGTATTAATCTTAAATTAAAAAATTATCGACACTTTGGACACGCATTAATTAGGATCATTTTTGGAGTATTAATGGAAAATTGATAAGTGTAAATAAAAATATGAAATGGGTAAAAGTAGAGAATGATTATTTTTAGAGAATTAAAAGATACATGGAAATAAATCTCAAAATCATTCACACTACTTTTTGCCATCTAAAATTTAATATGCTATGAAAGAACACAAAACAAAGAGGCTTGTTACAGCAGTTACTGTTTTTTTGGGGGTACTGATTGTAGGTTACATTTTTATGAAAAGCCCCGAATTAGCTTTTGTGGAAACGCCGCAGCAAACCATCGATTTTTTAATGGATTCGGAATATGAAGTACTACCGGAGGATGTGGCCTACAATGTTGAATTTGGCGAACCTGGATTTGTCTATATTGATTTGAGAAACCCTTATGAGTTTGCTAAAGGAAATATTGCAACATCAATCAACATACCACAAACTGATTTGCTTGAAAAAACAACGCTTAAGTTTTTTAATGAAACAAAAAAAGATTCATTGATGATGATACTGATTAGCTATGACGAAGCCGCGGCAATTGGGCCCTGGCTAATTTTAAAACAATTAGGGTACAACAATACAAAACTTATGAAAGGTGGTTGGAGTTATTATGCCAACGAATCGCTGGACCCCTACGATATGCCTGAGGTTCCAAAATATATGGTTGAAGAGCCTGCTTACAACTTCGCTTCAATTATGGAAATGATGAAATCTTCACCTGCTGCTGCTTCTCAAACAGATGCTCCTGAGATTATTTTGCCTACCAGAAAGAAAAAGAAGGGAGCAGTAGAAGGGGGATGTTAAGTATTGATCTTTTCGGGATTACATATTAACCCAGAGATAGTAAAAGAGGTACTACTGCGAATTTAGTGGAAAGGTATTATCAAATACACCCTATTTATTCTTTTTCTAATGAAATATTGTTAATAGATTTCTCCTTCCAAAACTTGCTGCGCTACGTTTTTCCAGTCGAAATGACAAAACCCGGGGTCTCGTATGGGGTGGGTGAAAGTGGGCGCTTTGCGCCCACTTTCACCCACCCCCAAATCCCACCAATACTTTGTTACCTCGAAGGAGCTTAGTCCCGCACATGCGGGATTCCGACCCATCGGGGACTGAGACCCGCTTCGCCAGCGAGGCGAGCGAGGCGAGCAAGGCGGGAATCTGTTCTTTTATGTACATTGATTTTGCATCCACAAAAATGGTAGTAGAATCTTTTATTTTTTATGATGTATTGCAGGCACTCAACAATTTGTAATTTTGGCAAATATTATCAAAAGTCTAAATGTCAGAAGTAATATCCAATAAAAAAAAACCGGGAATATTGAATCCTCGCAAGTTGCCACCCAAACGCAACTATCGCGATCACCTTTTAAAGTTCCGTAGGGTATTGATTAGGATTGTAGCAATAACAATGCTTTTGGCAGTGCTCGCCTTTATGAACCGTCCTTTCATCTTCGATAAGATTTTATTGGCCCCGAAAACCGAAGAGTTTTTCACCAACCGTATGCTATGCCTTATTGGGGAAAGGCTGGAGATTGACAACCTTTGCTTCAACACCGAAGCGCTTACAATTATCAATGTAAATATGGCAGGCCAGTTCTTAACCCATCTTTACGTTTCGATTGTTGCCGGAGTAATCCTTGCCTTTCCGTACATCCTGTTTGAGATATGGACTTTTTTGGCCGCCATTCTTAAAATAAAAAACCAACGCACAACAATTGCAACTATTTCTGCCGGTAGTTTTCTTTTTGTTTTAGGGCTCTTGTTTAGTTACTTCCTCATTGTTCCCCTCACGGTAAATTTCCTGGGTACTTATTTCGTGAGTAGCGAAGTACAAAACACTGTAATGCTTGGCTCCTACATCAGCACTATTGCCTCCTTGATTCTGGGAGTTGGAATTTTTTTCGAGCTTCCGGTTTTCGTCTATTTTCTTGCCAGGTATGCCATTGTAAGCCCCGATTGGCTAAAAAAAATGAGGCGCATCATGATTGTAATTATTCTTATCATTTCTGCCATTATTACTCCGCCTGACATTATTAGTCAAATCATGGTTTGTATCCCACTTATTATTCTTTACGAAGTAAGTATTTGGCTTGCAAAACGAGCATACAAGCCGGGATAATTTATTTGTAAATATTTTTTGAGACCAGTCTAAAAAGGCACGAAGCATCATATTTACACAATTATCATCTCAGATTATCAGTATGTTAAAAAATAATATCCGTGCATCAGTGGCTTTTTATTCCGGATTCATTTTATTGGTTTTAATTTCAATTCATCCACGGGAATTTTAATTTTAAGTAAATATCCAAAACAAAACAAACAATGTGCTTACCCGGTTTTACTTATTTTATGTAACTGTTCAGTGTTTGTTAATGTTATGCTTGAGCCCGAAATTTTAATAAAGCCTTCATTTTGAAACTTTGCAAGGGCACGTGATGTGCTTTCCCGGGTTATCCCAAGCAGGCTGCCAAACTCATCCCTGGTAACAGGAAACGTAAATGTATTGCTATCAAAAATGTCATTTCCAAAATATAGTAATGCATCAGCTACTTTCCCATAGGTTTGTTTAGCATTAATGCTAAGAAACCTGCGGTGACTGGAGAGGTTATCTTTGGAAATTAAAACCAGTATTTCGTAAGCAAAATCACCATTACCCCGTACCAGATTTTTAAATGTTTCAACATCAATGTAGCAAACCTTTACATCGTTCAAAGCTTTGTACGAATAGTGGTTTATCCTGCCACCAAAAAGTGAGTTCAGCCCAAGGTATGAAAAGCTTTTTATTATCTGAACCATTTGATCGCGACCATTATCACCCTTTATATATTCTACCACCAGCCCACTGCGCAAATACACAATATGAGAGGTAAAAGAACCCTCAAGTAAAATATGTTCTTTTTTGTGCAGGCTAAGTTCGCGGCAATTTTGTTGAAGTGTGCTTACCTGCTCATTGTTTAATAATGCAATTGCGCAAAAGCGATCCAGGCATGATGCACAACTTGAGTATTGCTTGTTTAAAAAACCAAATTCATTGCTCATAAAATTGTTTCTTCTCAACTTGCAAAGTTAACAAAATTACTCTATGTGATTAATGTCACATATACATAATGAATTAATCACAAAAATAAATTTAGCCTCAGTGCAATCAAATTTTACCTTTGTGATTGACCATAAAATTTACATAATTATATTTAAAAAATAAACTTATGAAACCATTCGCCTGTAAATGCCTTTTCATTTTACCCATAATCTTATTTGTTGATTATGTTATTCTGGCACTTTTTGGTGCCACATCCTGCTTTTTCGGTGTGGGTGAAAACGAATATTGTTCGATATATTCATCAGTTGCGATAATGTTCACTTCTGCATCGCTGGTTTTTTTTGTAGGAATAATAGCCAGGAAAAACAAAAAAGAAGCTTGCGACTCAGACGAAGTTGCTACTTAATTTAAGCGAAACATTTTATCTCCAAATAAAAAACCCGGGTAAGAATTTCTTACTCCGGGTTTATTTTTTATCAATACTAAAACTCTATCCTATTTTTTTATCTACAATTGCTACAATCTCCTTTTCCAGTTCCAGGGCTTTTGTTTCGATTTCGGTGCCTTTTTGAAGCAGATTATTCACAAATTCCTTATCATCCAATCCGGCTCCATTAATCCTAACATTCATAAATGCACCACGAACAGCAACACGTGCGCACAAAGCGCCAACACCGGCATCTGAAACAGAGTTTGGATTTCCGGTTTCAGCCATTGCTTTCATTACCTCCATCGAATCGAAGGCTTTGTGCATCACCTTAAACGGAACTTCCATTGCATACTTCGAGGCATCTTCGATGGCCAGTTTACGCGCGGCTTTTTCGGCATCCGACCCTTTTGGCAAACCAAAGGCATCCATAATTTTATTGAAAGCATTGGTATCTTCGTCAACGAGGTGTAATAGTTCATCCTTAATTTTTTGGCCTTTTTCGGCCCAATCCGAGAATTCTTCCCAGCGCTCATCCCAACCACGCTTGTGCGAAGAAAGATTGGCCACCATTGTTCCCAATGAAATCCCCAGCACACCGGCATAAGCTGCTATCGAGCCACCACCGGGAGCCGGTGATTCTGAAGCAGTTTCATCGGCAAATTCGGTAAGATTCATGTCAACAAGTTTCTTTTTACCCTCATCGGCAATCATGAATTCAATAATTTTTTCTTCGGGCTTGAAGGGTTTTAAATCATCGAGACCAAGAGACCTAACAGCAATTTTAATCAGTTCGGATTGTGAAACACCGGCAGATCTATTTTGCTTTTTCAGGAAATATTTACCGGCATCAAGCATGGCGTTCAATGGTATCAATCCAACCAGCTCGGAACCTGTAACCCGAATTCCCCGCTCGGCTGCCTTTTTACACGCCTCCTCAAAAGCCACGTGTACCGGAGTAATACTAATATTTGTAAGGTTCAGCGAAATCTGGGCAATGCCATACTCTTCAATAAACCAACCAATACCTTTTACCGATTTTAAAGTACCCGGAATATTTACTTTATTTCCTTTTTCATCACATACAATTTTCCCATTAATGGGGTCGCCTTCACGCATTACCCGCCCGCGCTCACGGATATCAAAGGCTATAGCATTTGCTCTTCTTGTGGATGTTGTATTAAGATTAACATTATAAGCCACCAAAAAATCGCGTGCACCAACTGCTGTAGCTCCGGATTTAGCATTAAATTTTGCCGACCCAAAATCAGGCTTCCATTCAGGCTTTGCCAACTTTACTGGCAGTCCTTCGTATTCTCCTGAGCGGCAGGTAGCCAAATTCCGGCGTTTTTCGGTGAAGGCTGCATTTTCGTAGCAGTACACCGGAATATCCAATTCTTCGCCAATGCGCTTCGCGAGTTTGCGGGCATACTCCACGGTTTCCTCCATGCTAATATTGGCAACCGGAACCAGCGGGCACACATCGGTAGCCCCCATGCGGGGATGCTCGCCTTTGTGTTTTGTCATATCGATAATCTGCGATGCCTTTTTAACAGCCCTGAAAGCCGCTTCAATTACTTCATCGGGGGTACCAACCATTGTTACCACGGTTCTATTTGTTGCTTTTCCGGGGTCAACATCCAGCAGTTTTACACCTTCTACAGCTACTATTTCATCAGTAATCTGCCTGATAATTCCCATATCAAATCCTTCACTGAAATTCGGTACACATTCAATCAATTTTTCCATATTCTAAAATGTTTATCTAATAATGCTTATTGTTTTATTATTTCGCGCAAAAGTAGCTAACGGAGTTGAGATGAAAAAGAGAAGATTTCTCTCGCTGTGATATTTATTTAAAACATTTGTAACTGTATAGCTGTTTTATCAAACTCTGAGTAAAATGGCTACTACCATAGACCCCCTCTAACTCCCCCTCAAGGGGGAGGATTCCTGCGCACTGGCCGATGCTGTGGCTAGTGCGGTTGGTCTCCCTTTCCGCCAGCTGGCGGAGAAGGGGTCGGTGCCGAGACGAAGTCTCGTGCATGCACGAGCAAAGCTCGGCAGGATGGGGTCATGATGATTTGGGATTCAATAATGCCACCTTAATAATTACAAAGACTTGCTAAAGATCACACCGTTAAATTTTCTAAAATATAAAATCATAATCCTTACTTGTAGGTGCAAAAATCTATTTTTGGATCAACAATTTAGAAAGGATTTAAATAAGAAAGGCAAATTATGAAGATGAATGAAGTGCTGGAGAAACTCCCAAAACATTTGATGGGTTTAGTTATCGACCAGCCCTACAACGATTATACCGGGCAGGATCATGCAGTATGGAGATACGTGATGCACCAGAATGTAAAATACCTTGGCAGGGTGGCACATAGCTCTTATTTAGATGGTTTAAAAAAAACCGGAATCAGCGTTGACCGGATTCCTCAGATGTATGGCATGAACCGAATTTTAAAAGAAATTGGCTGGACTGCCGTTGCCGTGGACGGTTTTATTCCACCGGCGGCCTTTATGGAATTTCAAGCTTACAATGTTTTGGTAATAGCCGCTGATATCCGCCCGATTAATCAAATTGAATACACCCCGGCTCCTGATATTATTCATGAAGCCGCGGGCCATGCCCCAATTATTGCCGATCCTGATTATGCCGAATACCTGAGAATTTTTGGTGAAATCGGTTTCAAGGCACTTTCATCGGCAAAGGATCATCAGCAATACGAGGCCATCCGCTATCTTTCAATTTTAAAAGCCGATCCTTATTCTACAAAAGCAGCTATCGAAAAAGCAGAGCAACATTTGGATGAGATTTCAAACAATATGGGTGAAATGTCTGAAATGTCACTGATCAGAAATTTACACTGGTGGACTGTTGAATATGGCCTGATTGGCGATTTACAAAAGCCAAAAATTTATGGTGCCGGGCTTTTATCCTCCATTGGCGAAAGTTTTAGCTGCCTCCGGGATGATGTTGAGAAACTTCCTTATTCGATTGATGCCGTAAATTACGGTTTTGATATCACCAATCGCCAACCCCAGCTTTTTGTAACGCCCGATTTTGAATACCTCACAACCGTCCTCTGCCAGTTTGCCAACAGGATGTCACTGCGCCGTGGTGGGTTATACGGTGTACAAAAAGCCATTGATTCAGAAAATATAGCCACTTGTCAATATTCATCAGGTCTGCAGGTTTCGGGCATATACACTGACACTATTGTTGCTTGCGACAGCTTGGTCTATATTAAAACATCATCGCCAACACAATTGTGCTACCAGGGTAAAGAAATTCCAGGACATGGAAAAACCTATCATAAAGATGGTTTTGGTTCACCGCTTGGGAATTTAAAACGTTCAAACATTCCTCCCGAACTTTTATCGCTGAATGAGCTTATTGAGATTGGAATAGTTGAAGATGAAAAATGCAGCATTGAGTTTGAATCGGGTCTTTTAGTTGAAGGAAAGCTTGAACACATTTTGAGTAAGAATGATAAAAATTTAATCTTCACTTTTACCGATTGCCTGGTAAAATTTGAAGATAGAATTCTTTTCAAACCCGAGTGGGGCAAGTTTGATATGGCTGTGGGTCAAAGAATCGCATCGGTTTATACAGGCCCGGCTGATGCAAATGCGTTCGGGCTTGAATACCCGGTTCCAAGCGAAAAAACACATAAGATCATTCATTCCGAATTGGCAAAAAAACTACATGGACTTCATAAACAAGTACGCGAAATCAGGGATAATAAAAAAAACTATGAATCATTATCATCAATTTGGCAAACGCTAAAAAACAATTACCCGGATGAGTGGCTACTACCCTTAGAAATTCTGGAAATCGTAAAAAAGCAAAATTTCAATCCGGGATTAATTCAGGAAATTACAGATTTTCTAATTACAAAACAGGAGCACAATGATGAGTTGGTGAATCTTATCAGCAACGGTTTGAGTTTAATTAGTGTCCATCCATAAAGTCGCTACTTTCCAATAAGAAAAAGCATCCCGCAGATTTCGCTGATTAGCGCAGATAAAACCTGCGCTAATCAGCGAAATCTTGGTAGAAAATTATTTTCATTTTCAATATTTCGGTGCTCTGCACCTTAAAAATACATATCCTGAATATTTTTCTACCAAGATTTCGCCACGCTGTGGTTTGAAAAAGGTGCAGCGCACCGACAATCTTTGTAGTAACGATATTCTCTGATAGAAATGTAAGGTGCAGAGCACCGGAATATTAAAAGCACGGATTTTTGCAGGCAACCATTAAAAACCTTGCACCTGAAGCAAAACATTTTTAACCAATACCTAAGTTGTTAATGTATTACAGGTTTTTCAGCAGCCCCCAATTAGTGAATAACAATTTTTTTAACAGGCAGCGAAAGGTGAAAATTGTTTAAAGTTTTCATCTTTTTCTTTGCATAATGGCAATTCATTTCAAATTTCAAATTTAAAATTCTTGTTTACATCTCAATTTTTCAGTATTTTTATGGCATTAACCAAAACACTTTAGCCATGGATAACTTTTTAGAGGAATACCTAAAGCAACAACATCTGGATAGCATAATTACGGAAGTTGCACCAGGGCCGGTTCTAACCCTGTCAAGAGAGTTTGGCTGTGAGGCTCAGCCCATTTCCAAACAACTTGTAAAAACGCTTAACACGTATCACATAGGCATCGGGCAAAGCGAAAAATGGAATATTATCAACAAAGAAATTCTGGACGAATCAGCAAGAGAACTTCAGACTGATAATAAAAAAATTGAATATCTGTTTAGCTTCGAAAAACGATCGTTCATCGATGATTTCCTCCTGTCGATGACCACACGCTATTATCAGAGCGACTGGAAAGTAAGGAAAACGATTAAAAAAGTGGTGCATGCTTTTGCAGTTAAGGGACATTCGATTATAGTGGGTCGGGCCGGTGCACAAATTGCAAGAGATATCCAGAATGCTGTACATGTAAAAATCATTGCCTGCTTCGATTGGCGTATGAACAGAATTAAAGAAAAATTTCAGCTATCGGAAAAAGATGCCGTGAAAAAAATAAAGGAAATGGATGAGAATCGTAAAAGACTGATTGAACAATTTTTGAGCAAAGACAGTTGCGACTATTGTTATGATGTAATTTATAACGTTGAAAATCTTACCAACGAGATGGTTGTTTCGGATATCATTCATATAATGCAATTAAAAAAACTCATTTAGGCTCTTTGAAAACAACCAATGCTAACATTACCCCGGACTTCAGTCCGGAATTAAAAAGGGTTACATTATCTTCCGGGTTTTTGCACTAATTATAGAACAGTAGCTTAAGTAATAGGGCTCTCCTTAGGAATGCCTTCGGCAAAAGCCCGGTGGGTTCTTGTGTTTTTCTTGACCACAGGCTAAAGCCTGTGGTAAGTCAGGCTAAAGCCTGTGGTAAGTCAGACTAAAGCCTGTGGTAAGTCAGATTAAATTATCTATTCGGATAAATATTTTATGACTGACTATTACCCTGCCGGAATTAGTATTTTTGCCCGATAAACAGGATAAAATGAACAGTGCAAAATTAAAATCACTCATACTTCAAAAAAAATCATTTTTGTGTATCGGGCTCGATGCTGACCCACAGAAAATTCCGGAGCATCTCTTTAAATTTGATGACCCCGTTTTTGAATTCAACAAACAAATTATTGATGCTACCCACCAGCTTGCCGTAGCCTACAAACCAAATGTTGCTTTTTATGAAAGTATGGGGCATGAAGGGTGGCTTACACTCGAAAAAACAATCCAATATCTAAACAACTTTAAGGATACAATATTTACAATTGCTGATGCCAAGCGCGGGGATATCGGGAATACCTCAGAGCGGTATGCAAAAGCTTTTCTTGCTGAACAACCCGAAGGCCTTGGGTTTGATGCCATAACTGTTGCCCCCTACATGGGCGAGGATTCAGTAAAACCCTTTTTGAAAATAAAAGACAAATGGGTGATTTTGCTTGCACTAACTTCAAATACCGGCGCTTATGATTTTCAAACGCAAACACTTGAAGATGGTACCCGATTATTTGAAAGGGTATTAAAAACTTCCGGTGCATGGGGCACTCCCGATAATATGATGTACGTGGTTGGTGCAACAAAAGCAGAAATGCTTGCAGGTATCAGAAAAATAATTCCTAATCATTTTTTATTGATTCCGGGAATTGGCGCTCAGGGCGGAAGCCTTGAAGAGGTTTGTAAATACGGTTTAAACCACGATTGCGGACTGCTTGTTAATTCATCAAGAGGAATAATTTATGCATCATCCGGGACGGATTTTACCGAAGTTGCCACACAAAAAGCTACGGAACTTCAAGAATTGATGGCTCAGGAGTTGCAAAAAGCAGGAATTAACTAAGCAGGAATATGCTGTATTTTTCCATTTTTTTTCGAAATAAAAAAAATTTTCTTATATACAATGAAAAGTAAATCCATCCCTAAGCAGAAAAAAAAACTGAAAGGATATCCTAATAAACAAACAAGTACAATTATTTCCGGCTACATTTTTATTGGACTTTTAATTATTGTACTCCCCCTTGTTTTCAGCACCCATACCCTCGATCCGGTATTGATGCCACGCTTACTTGCCCTTAATATTATTATTCTGATATCAACCCCGTTAATAATTAGAAAAAGGAATTTCTCGTTAAACATCGGGATTTTCATACCCATCATCGCGTATCTGCTCATTAGTACAATTTCACTGTTTTACGCTTTCAATTATAAAGAAGGCTTTTACGATGTTGCTAAAACAACCACTTTTTTATGGGTTCTGCTATTACTTGTCATCACCTTCAACAAACATGAAAACGTTTTTTATTCACTACCATTTTTCATCTCACTGGCAGCGTGTATTGCGCTTATCATAGGCTTCCACAACCTAACAACTTCAAGTTCATTATTCCAAAATCCATACCTCACCGATGGTCGCCCGGCAATTTATGCAGTTTCAGGTCTCATGGCACACAAAAATCAATATGCAATTTCACTGATGCTGATGTTGCCCTTCACTATATTTGGAATTTACAAATATAAAAGCTACAAAAAATACCTCGCCGTTGTTGTCACAATACTCCTTCTGCTTATGATTGCGATGTTAAAAACCAGGTCGGTATGGGTAGGAATAAGCGGAGGATTATTAACAGGTCTGGCTCTGTTGTTTATTTTTTATAAAAATCTTAATTTAAACAGCCAACAAATAAAAAAACTTGCCCTTGTCTCCCTTGCCGGCTTAACAATAATTTCGACAACAGTATTTTTTTCCGTTAATAACTCCAACTCAAAGCCCTCAATTATAAAGGAAATTTTTGATACACACAGCGCTACAAATATTAACAGGTTTAAAATATGGACTGTTACCTGTGACATGATCCACGATAACCCGGTATTGGGCGTAGGCAGTGGAAACTGGAAAATCAAGTCGCCCGGGTATTTCTCTGCGGTGCATTTCGACAGGGATCTTTTAAACTGGCTCAGACCTCATAATGACTACCTTTGGGTATGGTCAGAAAAGGGGATTGTTGGACTTGCAGCTTTCTTATCAATATTTGGAGTAGCTATTTTTTTTGCTATAAAGATATTGCTGTCCAAAAAAGTTAATTATCAGGAGAAAATTTTTACTGTGCTCCTTTTATCGGGTATGATGAGTTATATGATTGTATCCTTTTTTACTTTTCCACTTGAGAGGATAAATCAGCAAGTTTACCTCGCACTTATTATTGCTTCGATTGCAGCCATTTATAAATATAGCAATCATGGATTAAAAATAAATATCCACACCTGGATTGTTATTGCCCTGATTGCAACTACAAGCCTTCTGTCGATTTTTTACAGTTCATCAATTATTAATCAAGAGAGAATAATCAGGGAAACCAGGATTTTGCTAACACAAAAAAATTGGCCTGCAATGCTAAGCTCCGCCCTTAATATATCATCAAGATTTAAAACTATCGACATCGATGGAATGCCTGTAAACTGGTACGCGGGGCTTGCTTATCAGGAAATGAATAAATTTGAAGATGCGGTTAATCAATACGAAAAGGCTCTTGAAGCTCACCCCAATAAGGCAAAAATCCTTAATAATTTAAGTTACTGTTATGCAGAATTAAAAAATTACGATGCCTCAATTGAATGTTTTGAAAAAGCTATAAATATCCAAAACAACTACACTGAAGCCTTGCTGAATTTATCAACTTCCTATTTTCGAAAAAATAATTTCAATAAATGCTATCAAACTTTGGTCAGGATTCCGTATTACGAGCGAGATGAACGATTAGAAAATTACATTAAAAATGTTTCTCGCAAAAAAGATTTGCTAAATAGAGATCAATGGTATATTGGCAGTGAATCATTTACCGGAAATTTCATAAGCAAATGGATCCATACCATCCAAAATACCCCTATATGGTACGAGCAAATTATTGAGAAATCGGAAAAAGAACACAAAAGCATAGATGAGGTATTATATCTAAACGCATGCTATTATGCTGAAAATAATGGCTTTGAAAAATACCTTACCTGGGTTGGAGCACAACACTATGTTAGTTTAATAAACAAGGACAGCAATTGGAAAAACCAAATCACAAATTCTGCCCAACGAAATGGAAATTCTGTGGAAACCGAACTATTAAATAATGCGATCTACCTGTTTAAGACAAAGTATCCTAATATTTTTGAAAAAAACACAATGATCAACAATTACAAAAAAGAAATATTGAAAGACGAAGAATGGCGAACAAAATTGGACATGCAAGCTACGATCAATAATATTGAAACCAGTGATTTAATTGATGCAACTGCCGGATTTCTCGCTGAAGCGAACACAAATGGGCTGAATGATTTTGAGAAAAAGGTTGCCGACATCGTTGCTCAAATACAAAATAACCCTGACTGGATTTTATTGATAAAAACAAAAGCCCAATCTTTAAATAAACCACTTAAAGATGTAATGCGCCAAGAAGCTATATACTTGCTTGAGCATCAATAGAACAGTCCAGTATAAAAAGCCGTAAGACCCCTAAATCCCCTGAAGGGGACTTTCCCAAACTTCTGATTTTTAGTACTTCACCCTTTAGGGTATGGGGTAAAAAGGACTAAAAATCAGAAGTTTTTGAGTTTTTAGACTGGACTCATAGAAATAATACCTCTATTTTTCCAGAGGTAGTTTGGTCCGTTTAATTCCATCGAAAGCATAAAACGCGTTGGCAACGGCAGCCGCAGTAGGTACTAAGCCAATTTCACCAATACCTTTTGCGCCATAAGGCCCAACCGGATCTTTTACTTCAACGGGCTTTACCACAATTTCAGGGGTTTCGTGGGCACGAAGAATTCCAAGGTCGCGCATCTTTTCACTAAGCAAAAAACCATCTTTCATGGGTAAGTTTTCAGAAAGTGCATAACCCAAACCCATGTGAACACCGCCCTCCACCTGTCCTTCGAAAAGCATCGGGTTCATAATCTTCCCTCCATCATGGGCGGCAACAATTTTTTCAATTTTACCTTCATCATCCAAAATACACAACTGGGCTGCATAGCCGTATGAGTAATGAATTACGGGGTTTTCAGCGCCCGATCCGGGTTTTGAAGTCCAGTCGCAAACAAACTGCCCATGATAGGTTTTCCCTGCCAATTGGTTTAAATCGTATTTTTTCAAATCTTTCTTTAGCGCTTTTGCAGCGTCAATCACTGCCAGACCAACAAGCGCTGTTGCCCTCGACGAAGTTGTCATGCCAGTTTTGATTTGAGCTTCGGTATCTACTTCCACGGTAATTATTTCAGGGTCGATGTTGGTTTCCTCGCACAGTGTTTGCAGAGCCATATTATGCACCCCCTGCCCCATCTCGGTCCAGCCGTGTTTTAAAATTATTTTCCCACCATCACAAATCCCGATAATCACTTTTGATTCGTCAATCATGCCGTTGCCAACACCTGAATTTTTTATCGCGCAAGCCAACCCGGCAAACCTGGCATTATAAAAATCCTTTTTTACCGCTTCGAGCGATGCACGAATACCAACGCCAAAAACCTTTTGCCCGGTGGAAGTTTTTAATCCATCTACCAGTGCATTGTCGTATCTGAATTTCCAACGGTCGAATCCAGCTTGATAGCAAATATCATCAATACAGCTTTCGAGGGCAAAGCACACCTGGTTGACGCCAAAGCCCCGCATTGCTCCTGAGGGAATATTATTGGTGTAAACGGTTTTGGCCTCAATATCAATTACAGGGATAAAATACCCTCCGGCAGCATGTCCGGCCACACGCTCAAGTACTTTCATGCCCACCGAAGCATAAGCTCCCGTATCGCCAACCGCCCTTAATTTAAGGGCTGTTAATTTCCCTGATTTATTTGCTGCCAGACTAATATCCATAAATACAGGATGCCTTTTGGGGTGAAGCCTGAAAGATTCAGGACGTGTAAGAGTTATTTTTACAGGCCTGTTCATAAGGAAAGCAAACAATGAAGTTTGCCCCTGGACACTCAAATCTTCTTTCCCACCAAAACCACCGCCATTGGGGACAAGAATTACCCGAACTTTTTCTTCGGGCAGTCCCAATATCATTGCTACCTGCCGGCGGTCTTCATAAATTCCCTGGCTCTGACTGTAAAGAACAATTCCACCTTCACCATCCGGCACTGCTACGGCAGCCTCCTTTTCCATAAAGGCGTGCTCTATTCGCTGCGTTTCGTATTGGCCTTCCGATTTAAATTCAGAGTTTTTAAACGACTCATCAAAATTGCCGATTGTAAAAATTGTGGTGTCGAAATTATTTGGCCTTTCGGGATGAACACGCTCGCCGTCAATGGCTTCAAAAACATCGGTAACAGGCTTTAAAACTTCATATTCTACACTGATTAATTCTATTGCCCGGCGGGCTATTTCATCAGAATCTGCAACAACCCCCGCAAGTACGTCCCCGATGTAATGCGTTGTTTCGCCCACTCCGATCATCACCGGCCAATCCTGAAAAATCAAACCCACATATTGTTCGCCGGGGATATCTTTTGCAGTAAACACACGATGAACGCCCGGTAAAGATTCAGCCGCCGAGGTATTAATTTTTAAAATTTTAGCTTTTGGATGAGCACTGAATTTTAAAGCAGCAAACAGCATATCATCCAAAAAAATATCATCAACAAATTTCCGCTGACCAATGGCATTAATATAAGCCTCATATTTGGGATGAGAGATGCCGACCTTTCCGGAAGTTTTTGTGATTTCTAATTTTTTATTATTTCTGATGGCCTCAGCAGCAGCAAATACGCCACTTTCAATTTTTTTGTATCCTGTACATCTACAAAGATGTGGTTTTATTGCTTTTTGAATATCCTGGAGGGAAGGATTGGAATTATCCTGCAAAAGCACTTTTACCCTGCTCATAAATCCGGGGGTACAAAACCCGCATTGCACCGCGCCACTATTCACAAATGCTTTGGCAATGGTATCTTTCACATATTCGGGAAATCCCTCGGGTGTGAAAATTATGGCGCCTTCAAGTTTCTTCATCTTCATCACGCACGAAAGCCTTGCTTTTCCATTAATCTCAACTGTGCATGCTCCACATGCCGACTGTGCTGAACAACCGTCTTTTACAGCCGTGAAATGATTATCCAAGCGTAAAAATTTCAACAGGCTTCTTTCCGGATCGCCGAAATAATTGATAAGTTCTCCATTTAATGTGAAGGTAATCATGATATTAGTTTTTTGAGGTTATCCAAATTTGGAACAATGGGCTCAGGAAAGTGCAAGGTTGATTTTAAGGCTGCAATGTCTTTCAGACCGCTCCCCGTAAGCAATACAACATTTTTAGAGGATTTTTCGATCTGATGACTTTCGAGCAATTTCAGGTATCCGGCATAAGCAGCAGCAGATGCCGGTTCGGCAAACAAGCCATAAGTTTGGCTCAGATTGATGGATGCATCCAATATTTCATCATCAGGAACTGAAATTGCCATACCCGCATATTTTTTCAAATATTTTTTTGCCATGTAAAAATTGCGCGGAATATCCACCGAAATAGAATCGGCTATGGTGCTACTTTGTTTAACCTGAAAATTAGAAGAAAATAAGTTGTTGATTAGATTATTTGATCCTTCAGCCTGCACCGCGACAATCCGTGGTATCTTTTTTATAATTCCCAAATTCAACAAATCTTCAAAACCCTTATAAACCCCTGAAATAATTACACCATCACCCACTGGCACAAATATCCGCTCAGGGATATTTAAACCAAGTTGATCGAACAATTCAAAACTCACAGTTTTTTTACCTTCAATGGTAAAGGGATTAAAAGCGGTGTTGCGGTTATACCACCCAAAAGCTTCGCCGGCCAGCACACTTAAATCGAAGGCATCGTCATAGGTTCCTTTTACAGGAATAATTTTAGCGCCATACATCATAATCTGGGTAAGCTTGGCAATTGGCGCTTTTTCAGGGACAATAACTATGGCCTTTTGATGCTGCGCGGCACAAATCCCGGCAATGGAAGAACCCGCATTTCCGGTTGAGGCTGCAACAATGGTTTCCCAACCTTGCTCTTTTGCATAAGCAGAAACCAGCGCCGAAGCCCGGTCTTTGTAAGAGTAAGTTGGATTTTGTGAATCATCTTTAAAAAACAAGCCTTCGTCAACTTTATAAAGCGGAGTATTTCCGAAATCCAGGAAGGGCATGCTATCGAGATTGTTGATAGGAAGCAAATCAAGAAATCCGATAGACTTCAATTTGGAGAAGTCGGTTTGATTTTCGTTTAAAAGATCAAAATCATAATTAACTTTCAAAACACCAAGCGGAGGTTTATCCTTTTGGTTTTTCGCATTACATACCGGACAAAGGTATTTTGCTTCATCCCCGGCATAATGCTTACCGCAGTTGATGCATTCAAAATGAAATTTCTTTTTTATTTTTTTCATCTATACAAAAATAGCCACTGCTTGCCCGCCTGCTGGCAGGATACACGAATGATCGGGGCAAGCGTGGGAGTTAATAATTATCATTCAATTATGCCTATCATCACTCAGTTCGCTTCGTTCTCTAAAGTCTCTTAGTTCTCTAAAGTCGCTTAATTCGCTTAAGTCGCTTAGGTCTCTAACGTCTTTTAGGTCTCTAAAGTCGCTTAATTCGCTTAAATCGCTTAGGTCTCTAACGTCTTTTAGGTCTCTAAAGTCGCTTCGTTCTCTTAGTTATCCTCGTTCTCTTAAGTCGCTTCGTTCTCTTCGTTCTCTAAAGTCGCTAAAGTCTCTTAGTTCGCTTAGTTCTCTAAAGTCGCTTCGTTCGCTTAGTTATCCTCGTTCTCTAAAGTCTCTTAGTTCTCTAAAGTCGCTTCGTTCGCTTAGTTCGCTCAAGTCTCTAAAGTCGCTTCGTTCTCTAAAGTCGCTTAGTTCTCTTAGTTCTCTAAAGTCGCTTAGTTCGCTCAAGTCTCTAAAGTCGCTTCCGTTCGCTCAAGTCTCTAAGTTCGCTTCGTTCGCTTTACATATACTCCTTCAACAATCCGGTAGCTTCGTTAAATTCGTTAATCTTTTCATCCCACTCTTCAACTTTTGCATACCTCGACTTCCAGTAATTATCATCGTACCACTGGTCGTTGAGCTCCTCGATAGTCTTGCCCTGTTGTTCAATCCAGGTAAAATACTTTAGGTTATGCATCCGCTTTTTCTCGTAGTAATTCATCTCTATGATATGATCGACACCCAAACCCAACATGTCAGCATCAAAACTTACTGCTGCATCCCTGTTGGTAAATTCGCCATGCTTTTGCTTTTCTTCAGCAACCCTTGTCTGGTACATTTCCATCGAATCGGTAGCAACAGTAAATACAACATCATCTTTATTCAATTCGTAATATTTAGCCATCTTTATGGCACCCATCAGATTCGCGATGGAGGAAATACCCATCAGATTTAGTTTTTCAATCAAAGCAGCATCGATGCCAATTTCATTTTTCAGGTAATCCTTCCCGGTCTGCTCATTAAACAAACGCATCAGTCTGATATTTGGATTATCATCGATTCCGGCCACCATATCCATATTTTTGATGTTGTGTATCCATGGAACATGCTTGTCGCCAATGCCTTCGATGCGGTGCTCGCCATAGCCGTTGAGCAATAATGTAGGGCATTGCAACGCTTCGCCGGCACAAACTTTTATGTGAGGATAAACTTCGCGCAGGTAGTCGGCACTGCCCAGCGTTCCTGCCGAACCCTGGGTAAGAAACATCGCGCTAAATTTCGATTTATCAGTTTTTACCTTATTAAAAACTTCTTCCATGGCGGGGCCTGTAACCGCATAATGCCAAAGTGAATTACCAATTTCCTCAAACTGATTGAGGTTTACAATACCGTCACCACGCTCAGCCTTGAGTTCTTTTACTTTGTCATAAATTTCCTTTACATTGCTCTCGCTGCCGGGGGTGGCAAAAACTTCGGCTCCCACTTTATGCAGCCAGTCGAAGCGCTCCTGCGACATACCCTGGGGCAATACTGCGATGGATTCACATCCCAACAAATAGGAATCGTAAGCACCTCCACGGCAATAATTTCCGGTGGAAGGCCACAAAGCCTTTTGTGTAGTAGGATCAAAACGGCCACTTACCAGCTTCTCAACCAAGGGGCCAAAAGTAGCTCCAACCTTATGGGCTCCGGTCGGGAAATATTTCCCAACCAACATGATAACCCTGGCCTTAACCCCGGTAAGTTCAGAAGGCAATTCAAAATAATTAACACCGCCAAAACCACCACCAAATTTTACCGGCTCGTTTTTCCAGGTAATTCTAAACAAGTTGAGCGAATTTAAATCCCAGAGCCCAATGTTAGCAAGCTTTGCTTGTATTTTTTCAGGAACCAATTCAGGATTTCGCATTTGTGCATAAGTAGGCAGAATGATATGTTTTTCCCTGCACCTTTCTATTGTGTTTTTTAAAACTTTCTGTGTATCTTTCATATTATATCTAATATTTATTCATTTATAATTTTAATTTTTATCATGGCTAAAATTTGTAGTTATTTTTTTTCAAAACCAAAAACCTAACAGGTTGATTTGTTTAACCGTATTCATATTTTCTAATCAGTTTTACGCTGCTTCCGGGGGTAAACCTGTTAGGGTTATGACACTTTCCAAAATAATCATCATTTGAGCAGTAAAACTCAAATCCATTTCAAAAGGAACATCAGTCAATAATTTATATTTTTCAATACTAAAATCTTTGTTGATTTCAAGTTCAATTTTTTCGGTATTAAAATAGAAACCATGGTCTGATTTCATAAAACTGAATGTGTCTCCTTCGTCTTTAGCATGCAGAATTTTCCCATCCCAAAAAAAGCCTGTTTTTTCACTTTCAAAATATTCTTTATTTAAAAACAGATGGGGTTTATTAAGATATGGAGCGCCTTCGGTAGGACAAAAAGTATTGCAATTGCCGCACTTGTTGCACCAATCGGCAATATGCAGAATCTGGTATTTTTGTTTGACTTCAAAAAATCCATCATCCATAATCTGAACCTTTCCATCCTTAACAATCAGTTTTTGATTTTTGATTTTTGATGGAATAATTTCGTAAGTCATCAGTGCATTATTTGGGCATACCGTAGTACAAATACTACAAAGCTCATCGCATTGCAAACATCTTTTCGATTCTTCAATCCCCTGTTTGAGGGTAAGCGGCGATTGAACCAAATCAAAATTCATTCGGTCACTCACCGGTTTTTCTTTAACAATTGCAGGTTTTATTCGCTTTGACTTATCAATAATGTGCTGCCTGAAACTTTTTTCGGGACGTTCAGTTTTGGTTTTGGTTTTAAAATTCAAACCTGCTTTATCGATGATTTCCTGTGCTGCTTTTCGTCCATCGCCAATTGCATTGATTGCTGTGGAAGCACCACGCTTGGCATCCCCACCGATAAAAACGCCGGGTATGCCTGTTTCGTAACTTCCATTTTTTGCTACAAGCTGGCTTTTATCCAAAAAGTCGAAGGCCAGGTTCTGGCCAATTGCGGGGATTATGGTATCGGCAGAAATCTCAAAATCGCTACCTGGAATTTCTATGGGCCTTGCCCTGCCCGATTCATCCTTAGCTCCTTGTTTCATTCTACGGAAAGTCATGGATTTTACCAGACCATCTTTGGTGTTTACGCTTACAGGAGCAACAAGTTCAATAATTTCCACGCCTTCTTCAATCACAGCTTTAATTTCACCAAGATCGGCAGGCATCTCTTTTATCGTGCGGCGATAAGCGATGGTTACTTTCCCTTGTTTACCGGCAACACGCCAGGCAGTCCGCGCGGCATCCATGGCTGTATTGCCCCCGCCAATAATTAAAATATTATGTCCTGCCGCGGTTTTCTTTCCTGATTTTACATCAAACAAAAACTCCAGTGGATCGAGCACTCCTTTTGCCATTCCATTTTTTACAAGAAATGGTTTAGATTTTTGCGCACCGGCTGCTATATAAACAAAATCATTTTCAAGTCTTAACTTGTCAAAAACTACTTTATTAATTTCACTTTCGTAATGAATATTAATCCCCAGGTCGGTAATGCGTTTCACATCCAACTCAAATGCCTCACCGGGAAGCCTGAAAGATGGGATTGCTCCCGACACCATGCCACCCGGTTTTTTCTTTGTCTCGAAAATCTCAACATCAAAACCTGCCTTAGTAAGAAAATAAGCACAGGATAAACCTGAAGGGCCGGCTCCGATAACTGCAGCTTTTAATGGGTTTTTGGATCGAACAAACTCAGGGCTTTTCAATGCATCTTCAGGCGCATTTTCGGCAATCACCCTTTTCACTTCCCTTATCAGGACAGAGCTATCGTAGTTGATACGCGTACATTTTGTTTGACATAAATGGTCGCAAACCATTCCGGTGGTGATCGGGAACGGATTGGTTTGGGTAACTACTTTTGCAGCCTTATCCAAATTGCCCTTGGCAGTGTAATACAAATAGTCAGGTATTCCCTGATGCGTGGGACAAGTGGTTTCGCAGGGTGCATGAATGCAATCGAAAAAGCTTAAAGGTTGATTGGTTTTTATGTCCGGGTTTTTAAGGTAAGTCCGGCGGTAATCCTTCACTTCCAAAACTTTATCAGCATAATCGTTCAGGTATTTTAAAGGATGAGTTTGCTCAATGCTGGCTTGACTAAGATTTTGGATGTATTGATTTAACCTCCCGTAGCCGCCTGGTTTAAGCAAGTCGGTGCAAACAGTTACCGGCGATAATCCACAGCAGACCAAATCCACAATATTAAAAGCATCAGCGCCACCTGAAAAAGAAATATCAAGTGTGCCTGAAAAATCATTTTGCAGTTTTCGTGCAAGATTTACCGACACCGGATGCAAAGCACGGCCACTCATGTACATCATGTCCTGGCTGCTATCAAAAATTTCTTTGTGGTTTTTACTTTCGAGGGTATTTGTAAGTTTAAGGCTGAATTGAAGATTTTGTTTCCCTGCAAGGTTTGACAGATTATTAATAATTTTAATTGCATCGGGATATTTCAGGTCGTGCTCGAAAGCCTCATGGGGTATTATTGTCTCGAAGCCGTTATTACTAAAAATTGCAGACAAATCCTTTTTACCAAGCAAGGTTGGATTTAATTTTATGGCTGTGTGTAATTTCTTTTCATTAATCAAATATTCACCAATTTTCTCAATTTCGTCCGGCGGGCAGCCATGCATCGTGGAGAGGGTAATGTTATCGGACAGGCATGAATTAATTTTTAGGTTTTTGATATTTGGATAAATATCTTTTATCGTTTCAATTTTTTGAGCAAGTTCGGCGGATGCATCCTTCATTTTATCAAAAAACCACTGCACATTTTCCTGAAGTATGCCCTCCAAATTGTATCCAACGCTCATATTGAAAATAAACCCGGGAATATCAGGATTTCCAATATTCAACTTATCTTTTAAAATATGAATCAAAATCCAGGCATCGAGATATTGATGGAAGGACTGGTGAATTTTCAATTCCTGGGACCACTCACAATTGTAGCCCTCATCCTGCATATCGATACAGGGCTTTGAAACTTCCAGTTCATCCATAGTCTGGATGGTTTTAAGTTCGATAAACCGTGCACCGGTCAGCCAGGAAGCCACAATATTTTGCGCAAGCTGGGTATGGGGACCTGCGGCAACTCCGAAGGGTGTTTCAAGCGCCTGCCCGAATCTTTCAATCCGGAAAGGATCATCAATATTTGGAACAAAAAAGAGTTCTTTCGGGATAGAAAAAATAAAGCCACTTCTATCGTATTGATTTAAGATACGCTGCAGCAGTTGACTTAAAGGAAGCGGAAAAAATTTGTCTGACATAGTAAAATTCAATTATGAGGCCAGTCTAAAAAGCCACAATACCCCTAAATCCCCTAAAGGGGACTTTCCCAAACTACTGATTTTTAGTGCTTCTCCCGTCATCTGACGGATTGGGGTAAAAAGGACTAAAAATCAGTAGTTTGGGGCTTTAGACTACACTCAATTATAAAAAAAGAACCGCCAAAAATACTTTAAATACGGCTAAAATATTATATTTGGTTCACTTTTAAACCTAATAAGGATTCATTCTAAATGCCAATAAAACCTACATCAGCAATAATTTTATCCGCAGGATTTTCAAGCCGAATGGGGCAGCCTAAATATGGACTCAGGCTTCCTGACGGGAACTCATTTTTAGAGCAAATAGCTCAACAATATTTTGATTTTGGATGCGAGGAAATTATCGTGGTAATCAACAACGATGGGAAAAAATATTTGGAAGATACTTTTTTTAAAAACCCCGGGAAATTAAGATTTGCAGTCAACCATACCCCGGAAGCCGGACGCTTCGGTTCAGTAAAATGTGGTGCAAAAGCATTAAAAACTAACACTCCGGTTTTTATTCATAATGTTGATAATCCTTATGCACGAATACCAACGCTTGAAAAACTAATGGCAAATCTTGAGGGATATGATTTTGTAAAACCTGTTTTTGAAGGCCGGGGTGGGCATCCTATTTTAATTGGAAATAAAGTAATAAATGCAATTATTAATGAAACAAAACCATCCATAACACTGCGATCTTTTCTCAAACCTTTTAATCATAAAGAAGTTGAGGTGGAGGACTCATCCATACATATCAACATCAATACAACAGAAGATTATCAGCAATTTTGGAATATATAGTGACTGTCCATAAAGTCAACTATTTCTGTTCGAGGAAAAGGAATCTCCCGCAGATAACGCAGATTTTCGCAGAAAAAAATCAACGCAAACCAGCGGCATCTGCGGGAAACACAACTAAAAAGACAAACACTATTCAGAATCACTCATAAAAAAAATGCCGGTTCAGATTTATAATCCTTACCGGCATTTTTAAAATTTTGTAATTATTTATGTGGTGGAATTGAATACCAAATCATCATGATCATGATCCCATCCCCGGCCCTTCCCCAAATTGGGGAAGGGTGCCTGAACTCATGGGACTTGTAGGAAATGAAAAAGCAAAACGCTTCGCCCTATGCATACAAATCCAATGAGAGAGAGCTCGCCTTGCTGGCAAAGCGGGCCGTCTGCAGTTAGCTTGCGTAAAGGCGAAGCAGGCAATTAACTAATAACATTATAACCCAATAACCATCCTTTATTTAATGTTCGTCCAGAAAGTTGACAATTTTTCAATTTAAGATTAACGAACGGAGATTTTAGATTTTGCTGAGTATCACCAACATCTTAAATCTATGCCATAGGCTCGCCTCGCGAAGCGGGCATCCCAATGGGAAAAACGCCTGCCTCGCCTGCACACGAGCCACTTCTGGCGGCAAGGCGGGTTAATCTGAAATCGTATATTTTCTAAATGTCACTTTAAAGACCGACACTATTTCGACTTATCGGGGAAAGGTGGAACCTTTGGATATTCCATCGGATTATTGCGAAGGTCTTCCAAAAGTACTTCGATGGCTTTGTTGAGTTGCTCATCAACTCCCTCATATTCCAAAGCCGGGTCGTTTCTAACTTCTATATCCGGCGTAACACCCTGCCCTTCGATAATCCAATCTGTACCTTCGGAATTATAGTGGGCAAATTCAGGCTTGCGTAAATCGCCGCCATCGATAAAGGGCAAACTTCCGCGGATGCCAACCACACCACCCCAGGTGCGGGTTCCGATAAGTTTACCGAGATTATGCTTCTTGAATTGGTAAGGGAACAAGTCGCCATCGGAAGCAGAATATCCATTAATCAAACAAACCATCGGCCCCAAAACCATTGCTCCGGGCGTAGGATCTCCAATGGTATTTCGTCCCATCTGCATCATCGACATTTCTCTTTTCAAACGTTCGATAATCATTGGCGAAACATTGCCGCCGCCATTACCACGATCGTCAATAATCAACGCTTTTTTGCGCATTTGCGGATAGAAATATTTTACAAACTCGTTCAAGCCACGCGGCCCCATATCAGGAATATGGATGTAGCCAATCTGACCGTTTGAAGCTTCGTTTACTTTGCGAATATTTTCATGCACCCATTCATAATAATATAAATCACTTTCATCATCGATGGGCTTAACCAGGACTTTTCTTGCATCTTTATCTGTAGCTGAAGAATTAACGCTTAACTCAACAATTTCGCCGGCTTTCCCGACCAGGGAGCGGTAAATATCGTCCATGTCTTTAGTGCTTTGGCCATTTACAGCAACAATGTAATCGCCCTCGCTAACATCAACTCCAACTTCGCGCAATGGAGAAGTAACGGCTTTGTTCCAGTTTTGCCCTTCCAGGATTTTATCAATTTTGTAGTAACCTGAATTATCGCGGCTTAGTTTAGCGCCCAGCAACCCGGTTTTTACACGATCGGCTTTAATCCGATCTCCGCCACTTACATAGGCATGACCAACATTGAGCTCCCCAATCATTTCACCAATTACATAACTCAGGTCGTAACGGTTATTAACATAAGGAATCAGGGCATTGTACTTTTTATAAATATCGTCCCAGTCCAGGCCATGCATGTTGGGATCGTAGAAAAAGTCGCGCATTTGGCGCCACGATTCGTCATAAATTTGCTGCCATTCAACCCGGGGGTCAACCCAAAGTTTAACATTGGAAACATCAATAAATTCATCAATTTTAACTTTGCTTGTTGGAGGATCAATTACAGCCCATTTACCTTTTTCCGAAACCAGCATTTTCTTACTATTTCCCGAAAGGACATAGCCCATGTTATTCCCCAATTCGACTTCTTTTTTCTTTTTCAGATCAAAAAATACGAAGGTTGAACCATCGCCACCGGATTTAAACCTTGAGTAGTAAACACCTCCATCAACAGCCGTCAGACCCCAATAAGCGCCGGCTTCACCACTCACTTCCATTACCCTTTGAGTAATGCCGTCAAAATCAATTTTTACAGTTAGCTCCTTTTCTTTATCCGCATCTTTATCTTTTGAATCAGACTTATCCACTTTGCTTTCCTTTTCAGTATCATCGCCCTCAATTTCTGCCTCATCGTTTTCCAATTCGAAAGGCGATTCGGTATCCTTAGTTAGCGTTACCATATAAACTTTCATCATATCGTTGTAGGCATGATTCCATTCCGTCCAACTATAAACGGGGTTGAAAGAGCGAGCAGAAGTAAAATACATGTATTTTCCATCGGGGCTAAAGGATGGGTCTCCTGCATCAAACCATTCATCAGTCATGGGCTGAGAATTTCCTGTTTCAATGTTGTAGGCATAAATTCTGCCCACTTGCTCGAAACTTGGTTTTACGTAAGCCAGCCATTTGCCATCAGGGGTAAATGCATAAGTTCTAAATTCTCCTTCATCGGTCTGATCGACAAGTGTTGTCTTTTTAGTTTCGATATCCACAATTTGCAATCTTTTCTTTTGATCGGTCCATGCAATTTTTTTGCTGTCGGATGCCCATTCGAAACCGAATTTGTAGGTATCAGCATTTTTAGTCAACTGCACGGCTTCTTCACTCCCATCCGACTTGAGAATATAAATTTCAGTTTCACCGGTTTTATCCGAAATAAAAGCAATCCACTTTCCATCGGGCGACCAATCCTGATTTCGATCGTGAGCACCATTGCTGTTGGTCAAATTCTTTGTAATTCCACTTTTTACAGGAACAGAAAAAACATCGCCCCGCGAACCAAAAACAACACGTTTACCATCTGGTGAGGGAAAGCCTCCATTGATTTTTTTACTTCCATCTTTCCATTGGGGCCGGCTGGCCGCAAAATCATTCAAAATCTTTACTTCAATTTTAACGGGGGTTTGCGAATTCAGATCATAATAATAAAGATATCCGCCATTTTCGTAAATAATGGCATTATCACCAAGCGAGGGGAATTTAATGTCGAATTTGGTATAATTGGTGAGTTTTTTTGTTTCCCTGGTTTTTGTATTGTAGGAGAATAGATTCATGGTGCGATCGCGGTCGGACAAGAAATAAATAACATCGCCATGCCACATCGGGAAAATATCCTGTGCATCATTATTGGTAACATTTATTGTTTCTTTGGTTTTGAAATCATAAATCCAAACCTCATCGGCCATACCTCCTCTGTAATACTTCCAGGTGCGGAACTCACGAAAAACCTGGTTGTATGCAAGTTTTTTCTTGTCGGGTGAAAAACTACAAAAACCGCCTGTGGGCAATGGTAACTCCTTAGATAAGCCACCCTTGGACGAAACTTCAAATAGTTGTCCCTGAAACGAATTAAAAGTTTGCTTGCGCGAACGATAAATAATGTATCCATCATCTTTCCAGGTCATTACAATATTGTTTGGCCCCATTCGATCCGACACATCATCGCGAGACAAAGTGGCCGTATAGGTGAGCCTTTCAGGGACACCTCCATCGGCAGGAATGCTGTAAACTTCGGTATTGCCATCGTACTGGCCTGTGAAAGCAATGGTTTTTCCATCGGGAGAATATTTTGGAAAAAGTTCCAGGCCATCGTCATTGGTCAATTTGCGGGCAATACCACCCGACTTTGCAACTGTGAATAAATCGCCGGCATAGCTAAAAACCACCTGATCGCCGTGAATGGTAGGGAAGCGCATCAAGCGTGCTTCCTCATCCTGTGCAAACATTGTGGCTGAAATAAGCATTGCCACAAGAAATAAGAATTTGTTTTTGTTCATAGTTTAAAATTTGATAAAATTTTTGAATGAATATTATTTGATAGGTCAATCATAAGGAATTTGTCATTAATGAATTGATCCAGGGTATTTTTACAAAAAATAATATTGAAGCTAACAAAATTAAAAAATAATCGAATTAGTAATACTAAGGGATTCGGATGTAACCATTTTTATACCAATATTTTTATCTCTTTCAAATTAAGCAATTAAGCAATTAAAGCAGGTAAAAAACCTTTTTGTTAAATGTTCACAAACTTACAAGACTTGTCCGAATGCGAACATTTAATATGCGTTTAAATGCGAAACTTCTCCATGTTTTAGATGCCCTGAAAACCACAATTGCAAAATTTTACCGGTAATTTCCGATGGATTCCCAAATTTCCCGGCATTTTTTGAGACCCGAAATTGTTCAACGCTCCCAAATTCTGATTCATCTTTTTCAAGCAATTTTTGAGGCATTTGTGTATCAACAAAATAAAACAAGTGTTTTGTTTTGAACAAATGTTCATTACATTTGCAGCCATATTTTTATAAAATAATGTCACCACGTCCTAAACTTACACGAAAAGTATTAGACCCACCAGGTTTCAGAGGGTTTAAACCTTTTGGCTGCCCTGCAGTTTCGGGAAGTGAAATAAAATTGCTTTTAGAAGAATATGAAGCCATCAAACTGGCAGATTATGAAAAACTTTCACAAGTTGAGGCTGCAAAAAAAATGGAGGTTTCCCGTCCAACTTTCTCAAGAATTTACGAAAGTGCCCGATATAAAATTTCAAAGGCCTTTCTTGAAATAAAACCTATTGTAGTGGAGGGAGGTAACATTGAACCGGTTGAGGACTGGCTTCACTGCAACGATTGCCAAACCATTTTTAAAATTAACAACCTGCAAGGGAATAGTTTAAACTGCCCGGTTTGCAAAAGCACAAATACCGACAAAATTAATACGCCGGAATCGGTAAGCATCGCCAAAGATGAACCTTCGGAAGATGTGTTTTGCATCTGTCCGAAATGCAATTATTCGCACCCACACATCCCCGGGCAACCTTGCCGCAGCAAATATTGTCCGAATTGTGAAGTAAGTTTGATAAGAGAAAATTCATTTCATCATAAAGAGCTTAAACGGAAATTAAAGAACATTTAAATAATATAAAAATGAGGTATTCCCGCCATGAGGGCGGGCAGGCTTTGATAATTATTAACACCCACTGGCACGAATGAAAACATCATTAAATATCATCCGTGCATCCCGCCAAAAGTCGGGCAGGCAGTGGCTAATTTTATACAGATGAGAAAAATAGCAATTCCTTTAGTTAACAACATGTTGTGCAATCATTTTGGCCACAGCGAACAATTTGTATTTATTGAAACTGACAACAGCAATATTGTAAAAGAAGAATTTGTTACACCCCCAACCCACGAGCCCGGATCAATACCGAAATGGCTTCATGACCTTGGAGTTACTGATATAATTGCAGGTGGTATAGGGCAAAAGGCTATACAAATTTTATTGGGAAATAAGATTAATGTTTATGTGGGAGTAGCATCAAAACCATCGAAAGAATTGGTAAATGAACTACTTGATGGAAGCCTGATTGCCGGTGTAAATCTTTGCGATCATTAAATCTATAACTCCACGCTTAAACCTAATCATAAAGCTTGGATATTTTACTAAGTGAATCTTTGTGACCTTAGTGGCTTATGCCATAGGCATCACTATGTGAGTGGTAACCTGCTAAAATTCAACACTTAGACACTTAGAACACTCAGTAGCACTAAGTAATAAAGAAAAAAGTAATATACTTTTTCTAAGAAAATATTCATGTTTATTAAATTAAGCAGGTATTCTGGAATCAAAATATTGACTTGTGATTAGGTGGAAGTAATTTTAAAACATTACTGCTTCAAAATCCAGGCATCTTTGTATTTGTCGCCCAAACTGCTTTTGGCTTTAAGGGCTTCTTGCTGAGAGGGATAATTCCCCAAAGAAACACGAAAGTTTCCACCGGATTTTAATACTGAAGGACTACGAAAACCCCGGGTTTTATATTTGGTTACTTCTGAATTTGCCAATACTTCATCATTAAAACTCGCTACAACAAGGTAATATCTTGGCCCTTTGGCTGTATTTGCCTTGTCCAAAGCTTTCGCTTTATCGATAAGTCGCCCGGCCATTTTGCCTGTTGAACATACTTTTACGCCCTGTTTTTCGTCACTTTCAACGCCAAACCAAACCACGGCATAACCTTTTAACATGCCTACCCCAAAAGCGTTCCATTTTTTATCTTTCCAAATATCCTGGTTCAGCATCAAATCGTTGGAGGCTGACGATGATTGCCAAAGGTCAAAGACAATTTCAGGAATGGCATCCACGCTTTCCCAAAAAGCTATCTCGTAACCCTTGCCCGGATATTTAGTAAGTTCTTTCGGCTTGGAAGTCATGCAGGAATTATTAAATTTATCGCGGCCATAACAACATTCAACCCAATGCCCCTGATCAGACCACGAGTGCAAGTTGCAATGGGCTGTATCGGGATGGTTATAGTTCAAATCGCTTACATGCAATTTGGCCACATAACACAAATTTTCTGAAAGTGGAATCTCAGGGAGCTTATTTTCCTTCCTGTATTTATTTACAAGGTTGTAGAGCTTCAACTCTTCGCTTGAAATGCAAAAATCTTCGGGTATTTGATTTTGCGAATATCCCTGTAAAAACAGGCTACCCGCAAGAATTATCAATAAAAAATTTAATTTAAAAAACCTTTTCATCATTGCTTTATCTGATTTGGGTACAAAAATACAAAAGAATAATTCAAGTTGTGTTTTTAGTTTAATTGATGGAAAAATAGCATTAATTAGAGTTTGTCCTTTTAGTAATGTTTCCCGCAGATTTCGCTGATTAGCGCAGAATAAATCTGCGCTAATCAGCGAAATCTGCGGGAAATTTTTTTCTCCTTGATAGAGGCCGACTTTATGGACACGCACTAATTATTGGCTATTCAAATAATCTAAAAATGGTTTTGAATTTTTTTCATCGTTTATCACTTTTATAGGATGGCCAAATAACTAATAAGCTATCAATTAACTCAAAAACTATTTTTGCATTAAGGTATTCACTGCAATCCAAGCCATCAGGCTCATACCGGTTTGCAGGCTTTTTTCGTCCACATTAAAGGTTGGTGTATGCAGGCTGGAATTTATCCCTAATGATTCGTTTGCCACGCCAAGCCTGTAAAAACATGACGGAACTTCATTGGCAAAATAAGAAAAATCCTCGGCAGTCATGCGAATGGGAAGTTCAATTACATTTTCTTTTCCCAATAGTTCGATAGCCCATCCGCGTGCATTTTCGGTGATTTGGGGATCGTTGTAAACAAAGGGGTAGCCGGCATCCACAAAAACATCGCAACTCCCGCCCATACCTTCGGCAATTGATTGTGCCATTTTCGTAATTTTTTGATGGGCTTCTTTTCTCCACTTTTCATCAAAAGTGCGGATAGTACCTGCAATTTTTACTTCGTTGGGAATAATGTTGGTTTGCCCATCGCCGATAATCCTACCAAAGGAAAGAACCGTAGGCATTTCGGGTGAGTTGTGGCGGCTCACTATTTGCTGCAATGCCACAATAATGTGAGAAGCGATTAAAATCGGGTCGATATTCCGTGATGGCTGCGCAGCATGGCCGCCTTTGCCTTTTACCGTAAGAAATATTTCATCAGTTGAAGCCATGTACTGACCGCTTCTAAAACCAACTTTCCCGGCTTCGAGTTCAGGATAAACATGCTGGCCAAAAACATGCTTTGGTCTTGGATTTTCCAGAGCCCCGGCCTTAATCATTTGTATTGCGCCTCCGGGGTAGCGTTCTTCTGAAGGCTGAAAAAACAATTTCACTGTACCTTCAAAATCATCTTTTAATTCACTCAATATTTTAGCAGTCCCCAGCAACGATGAAGTATGCACATCATGACCGCAGGCATGCATCACACCATTGTTTTTCGATTTATAATCCAGATCGTTGGCCTCAAGTATGGGCAAGGCATCCATGTCAGCGCGAAGGGCAATTGTTTTTTTTTCGGGATTTTTCCCATAAATCAAGGCAACAATCCCGGTTTTGGCAATTCCTTTTTCGTAGGCTATTCCAAACTCATCAAGTAGTGCAGCCACGTAAGCTGAGGTCTGGTATTCCTGCATCGAAAGCTCGGGATTGGCGTGAATATGCCTGCGCCATGAAATAACTTCGTGGTGATAAATTTTACTAAGCTCTAAAATTCTATTTTTAAGATCGTTCATTCTGAGTCTATTTATTGAAAAACAAAGATATTAATACGATTAGCACCAAAAGGATTTCAATTCCAAATTACGAAATTTTCACAATCTACCCATATGGCCAAGAAGGCACTAATTACCTCTGCGAAATTTCATTATTGGGGTGTTCAATTGCTTACTCATTATTTTTGCCAAATTGGTATTTCTTATTTTTGAACACGGATGACGCGGATTTAACTGATTTACACAGATCAGTGTTAATCCGCATCATCAGTGTTATCCGTGTTCTTATCCTTTAAAAAAATCACCAACTATTTTTATATTTCTTTCAATCAAAGGCAATTCATTTAATTGGATGAAAAAATGGTTCAGCTTTTTCGTAGAGAATTTTTTATCAGATGATTGATATTAGTATTTAATTTAACACCTCAATTTTATTATCTATTCTGTATTTCCTCTAAAAACTTTTTCTCAACCAAATCACTTTTCTTAAGCACCTGCCTTGTCCAGTCCAATACAACATCTAATTTTTCATCTTCGGTAAGTTGCCAGGGTATATCGGAGTTTCGCAATTTTTCAGAAAGGTAAAATAAGCAAAGTGCCGCTGAAACTGAAATATTGAAACTTTCGGTAAAACCGTACATGGGTATCTTCATGTATTCATCGGCCATTGCCAGGGCATCATCGGTAAGGCCACGCATTTCGGTGCCAAATAGCAAAGCTACGGGCCCTTTACTGAGGTCAAGTACTTGCAAATTTACATCATCTTTATGGGGAGTGGTGGCCACAATTCGGTAGCCTTTGTCCCTGAGAGATTGGATGGCGGTGGGCGTATTATTCCCTGCTTCGGTATATTTTACAAGGTTTAACCACTTTGACGATCCCAACGCAACATCAGGATTCACTTCGTAAATATTTTGATTTTCGATGATGTGTACATCCTGAATCCCAAAGCAGTCGCAACTTCGCAAAACGGCACTCGCGTTATGTGGCTGGTAAATATCTTCCAAAACCACGGTAAGGTAGCGCGTACGATTTTCGATAATTTTTTGAAAAAGCGAGTTTTTATTCTCAGAAATAAATTGAGATAAATGTTCTAAAAGTGCCTGTTTGGTTTCCTTTTCCATTGCTTTGCGCTGAAATTTAGAAGTATTGATAAGTTCAAAATATTTTGCAAATTTATTTGAAAATCTACTTATCCAAGGAGAAAACATAAAAAATCACCCACTTAATTAGGTTATTTTAGATATTTTTGTTCCCATATCAAAAGTTACCACCCATTTTGGGAAGGAAACAATATGATAAAGAAAAGAGTAAGAGCAAATAGATTAACTTTGTATAAAAAATAAAGTAAAATGGAACATCTAATATCAATAAGTTATCCGGAATCTTTAGCGTTTTCACTCAAAATGGGAGATCAGGAATTTAGGAGTGAAATAAAAATACTTTCGCTTGTAAAACTATATGAATTAGGTAAAATATCATCAGGACTTGCGGCAAAGTTATTGGGTATAAATCGGGTTGATTTTCTTGATTTACTTGAAAAATATAATGTATCATATTTTCATCAAGGACTTGAAAACGAATTAGAATCAGATTTAAAAAATGCATAGAATAATTTCCAACACTACCCCAATTTTATCCTTGCTTAAAATTGGAAAACTTCATTTGCTGGAAAAAATTTACGGAAAAATAATTGTACCGTTTGCGGTTTATAATGAAATTGAAAATGGAATACACAAACCATATTATCAGGACTTAAAACTAATTGACTGGATTGAAATTCTGGAAATCAATAATCCCAACTCAAAAGACTATTTCATTGATTTAGATGAAGGAGAAGCCGAAGTATTAATTCTTTCAAAAGAACAAAATGCTGATTTAGTTATTATGGATGAAATAATGGGGCGAAGGTATGCGAAACAACTTGGCTTCAACCTGACAGGAACGATTGGAATCCTATTAAAAGCAAAGGAAGATGGATTTATTAAATCGATAAAAGAATCGTTAACAGAACTTGTAGAAAAAGGATCTTGGTTAAATCCAAAATTAATTTCAAAAGCCTTAAAATTAGCAGAAGAAGAATAAACATGTGGTAACAAAGTATAAAAATAATAGCCAAAATAGTAGTAATCCAGATAGTTATCGGGACATGGATTGTAGCCCGCTTCCCCCGAAAACTTTCGGGGTTTCGTGTAACATGACAGAAATGATACCCTCTCCCAAAAGCTTTCGGGACGGCTACTATTCCTATACTGACCGATAAAATCCTGCCAATGACAAAACTTGAAGAAAATTTACAAAGGGCTGCGCAACTTATCAAAAATTCAAATTACCTGATAGCTTTTACCGGAGCCGGCATTTCAGCCGAAAGTGGAATACCCCCGTTCAGAGGCCCGGAAGGGCTGTGGAGTAAATACAATCCTGAAATTCTTGAGTTAAATTACTTTTACAGGAATCCTAAAGATTCATGGATTGTAATCAAAGAAATTTTTTATGATTTTTTTGGGAGCGCTAAACCAAACCCCGGACATTTGGGACTATCAAAGCTCGAAGAAATGGGATTGCTCAAATGTGTGATTACCCAAAACATCGACAACCTGCACCAGGCTGCAGGGAGCACAGTTGTTCACGAATTTCACGGGAACTCGCAGAAATTGGTTTGCACAAGTTGCAAGCAGCATTATGGCGTGGCGGAGGTTAATCTTAAAACACTCCCACCAAAATGCAATAAATGCAGTGGCCTGTTAAAACCCGACTTCATCTTTTTTGGAGAATCCATCCCCATGGACGCTTACCATGCCTCTGTTGCAGCAGCCGAAAAAGCTGATGTGCTACTTATCATCGGATCGACAGGAGAAGTGATGCCGGCAAATCAAATCCCATCGATAGCCAAACAAAACGGGGCAAAAGTCATCGAGATAAATCCTGAACAATCAAATTTTACAAGTTTCATCACCGACATTTATCTCAAAGGGAAAGCCGGTGAAGTTATGACCAGCCTCATGCAGCATGTAAATTCTATTAGTTAGTGTGTGTCCATAAAGTCGCCCACCACCACACACCCCTCTAACTCCCCTGAAGGGGAGAACCAGCCAGCGCCTTGGCAGCGAGGGATTTCCCCTTTAGGGGACTAAGGGGTTGCGAAGGAAATTAGCGAAAACATCGACTTTATTGACCGACACTAATTAGAGTTCGTCTTTTTAGTCAGGTTTCCCGCAGATTTCGCTGATTTGCGCTGATTATTTTCTGCGCAAATCAGCGAAATCTGCGGGAGATTCTTTAGCCTCGGATAGAAATAGTTGACTTTATGGACACGCACTAATTAGGTTCTACTACCATTTTTGTGGATTTAAATAATGAAATCATTAATATTTTACTTTCCACTAAATTCGCAGTCGTACTATAGACTAAAACCTTTTAACTTATGAAATCAGAAATATTTAAAACCTCTACTTTTTTGATCGCAGCATTTTTTATGCTCATCAATTTAAACTTAAATGCACAAGATAAATCCTATAAAAAAGAGCTCAGGGAATTGAAGGATTATTACACGCAGTCGATTCAGGATTGGGAAGTCCCGGGCATGGCCATTGCCATTGTAAAAGATGGTGTACCAATATTTGCCGAAGGATTTGGTGTTAAAAACATCGACACACAAGAACCTGTTGACAGCAAAACCATGTTCCCGATTGCTTCTAACACTAAAGCATTTACCGCAGCTGCATTGGCAATTTTGGTAGATGAAGGAAAAATTTCGTGGGATGATAAGGTTGTGGATTACCTCCCATATTTTAAACTTTACGACCCTTATGTAAGTGAAAATATGACCATTCGCGACCTGCTGACCCACCGTAGCGGGCTTGAAACTTTTAGTGGAGACTTGCTCTGGTACGGAAGCAATTACAGCCGCGAGGAAATTGTAAAAAGGGCACGGTTTTTAAAACCCGTTTACGGATTCAGGGAACATTTTGGTTATTCCAACATTATGTATGTTGCGGCAGGCGAAATTATCCCGGCGGTTACAGGTCAAAGCTGGGACGATTTTATAAAAACTCATTTCTTCGATCCGCTGCAAATGAACCGATCAATTAGCTCAACTACTGAGCTTTCGGATTTTGAAAACATTGCCACGCCACACACCGATTTTGAAGATCATGTTATTGCCATTGATTACCTTAATTGGGATAATGTAGCAGCGGCAGGAGCAATCATTTCGAGTGTTGAAGATGTTTCGCAATGGCTTAAGCTGCAGCTTAACCAGGGTGTTTGGGAGGGCGATACTATATTTTCGCCTGATCGCAGCCGTGAGATGTGGAGCCAAAATACAGTGCTGGGCATTTACGGATTTTCGGAACGTACCTGGCCTTCTACTTTTTTCAAATCCTACGGTTTGGGATGGTCGTTGTCCAATTACCTGGGTCATAAAGTTGTGGGGCACAGTGGTGGCTATGATGGCATGATATCTTACACGTGCATGGTTCCCGACGAAAATCTCGGTTTTGTTATTCTCACCAATAAAAACTCAAGTGTTTATTATCCCCTGATGTACAAAACCCTCGATGTTTTTTTGGATGGCGGTGATGAAGATTGGAGCGAATTCATTCTTGGCTTGATGGAAACCCGAAAGGCAGCGGATGCCAAAGCTAAAGAAGAGAAGCTCAAAAACAGAATCGAAAACACGAAACCATCGCTGGAGCTTCCGGCATACGCCGGGACTTATGGAGGTGAACTTTATGGCGATGCTACCGTTGAAATTGAAAACGATGCATTTTTTGTGCAGTTTGTTCCATCTCCCAAATTCCGTGGAAAACTAAAGCACCTCCATTTCGATACTTTCGAAATAACTTTTACTGGATTTTCTTCGCTTCCACCGGGTACATGTGCTTTTATACTTGATGCCGAAGGTAAGGTGGGTGAGATGAAAATTGATGTTCCAAATCCAGATTTTGATTTTACAGAACTGGAATTTATAAAGGAGGAATAAAAAACAAGCTGTGAGATTGAATATTTGAAAAGTTTTTGCTTTTGCACAGCCAATTGCTGGAGTATCTCAGTTGGTAGTCCGCCAGTTGGCGAATCCCAAGTTGAGGGTCGTGAGTTCTCCCTTGGGGATTCCTTCGGAATATCCTCATTTACCGCTCACTGGAAAACAGAGAGTTAAATTAATTTTTAACTCTCTGTTTTTTTTTTGGTGTAAACAATTAAGGTGTTGACAAGGTTAATGACCTTCATTTAAAACGACCTCAATATTACCTACAAGAAAAGTGAAATCAATATTAAAATTCACGCTTCAATTGTGCCTGAATAAAATCAAGCACTTTTTGATTCGATATAATTTCAGTCAATTGCTCCCATGTAATTACTATCAATGGTACCTTAAGTGACTCTTTATTTTGAATCAAACTTGCTAAATTCGATCCGGTTTGGTTTTGGTGACTTTGATTATTCTTCCATTTCTTTTCTGAAACTAACAGCACTTGAATACCGCACTTTTCGGTCGTTTTTCCCAAGTCGATGATCCGTTGTTGGACTTCCTTAATATCTTTTTCATAAGTCCAGTCAGACAGATACTTTACTTCAATCGAAAGAAAATGCTCTTTGCCCCAGATAATAATGTCAGAGACTTCTCCGCGATCAGGATAATTTTTTATCACCTAAATCAAATGATAATCAAACGAAACTTTAATATCAGTAAGGGCTAATTCATGCAAGCTGTTGCTAAGCGAATCATTATCAATTCCGGGTTTACTGAAATATTGCTTACTACCAATCTTATCTTTCAGTAAATCGAAAAAAGCAAATTTTTTCTTTTCATAATCCGGCAACAGCTCGTTAAATAAATAACCTACAAAAACCTTGTAGTAAAAATTACGCTCTTTGTAGGATTCAAAAATTTCGAGCGGTTTTTCGGAAGAAGAGTTAAGGAATATCATAGCTGATAAATTTAATCTAAAACTATTTTTAAATAATATACTTATTACTATCCCACCATCGGCCATTCTTTATACTGCCCTTCGGCTTGTTCCATAATTTCGGGCAGGTGCTTGTATTTTTGATTGATAAAATGGATGAAGCGATCTTTCAGTACCACTTTTTTCAAATCACGGTTAATGTCCCCACCATGAAGGTAGGTGTAGCCCAGTTCTTCCAGCCATTCGATGGCTGCCAGTTCGATGTCCGATTCTGCCAGTTTATTCTTCACAGCTAATCACTAAATTCGTGGATGCAATAACTCAATCCTTCCCAAAAAATCTGAAAACTTTTGGACCTGTTATTAAGTGGCTCCATAAATTTTGAGATTTCATTTGCACATTCAGTTTTTCGTAACCCAGACTTAAAATAACCTCCAGCTTTTAATACCCTTTCCAAAGCTTCCCAGGTTCCACCTCCGATCGAATCAGGATCTCTGTAATTGGCCTTTTTTTCAAAATTAGGTGATACTCTTGGAAATGCCGCACGAACTGCATCTGCATCGCCGAAAAACCAAGCTTCAAGTTCTTCAATAGCTATGCGTGTTAGCACCGAAAATCGATCACCCCCTGGAACACTGGTTTTGCTTCTCAAATTTGCTTCGGATGCCATGTTCTCCAATTTAGACTTCAGCTCATTACAATCCTCATTGTCTCTATCAACGAGAATGAGAATAATATATTCATCGGTAATCCATCTTGAGTATCCCCTTAATTCATTGGGAAGTTTTTTAAGCATATCTGTTTTCCCCTGAAAAGTAATAATACGGTAAGTGTGTTTTCCGGTTATTAACTTTGGTAAAATATTATGCAAAACTTTTTCCGCAGAAAGCTCCTCAGTTAAAATTTCGAAATGCATAATTATTTTTTTAGGGGTTTGAATTTATAGCTACCAGCATTTACCAATGGGTCTCCAACATCAAAATGTCCTTCTACCCATAAATTACCTAACAAAGCACCTTCTTCAACGAATTCCTTTATACCCTGCATATCAACTGCACATTTTGCCTGGGTATAGCCCTTATCATCTCTGAATAAAACCCACAGTTCTTTTGGCTTTAAGCCGTTAACAAAAAATGGGCTGTGCGTTGTTACCATTAATTGTGAGGATTCAGAAGCAGCCCGGCACTCTTCAGCAAGATCGGGCAATAACCTTGGGTGTAGTTGATTCTCCGGTTCCTCAATACCTATGAGTTGAGGTGGCTCTGGATCATACAAAACTGTAAGATATGCAAGCATTTTAAGGGTTCCGTCAGAAGTAAATTTCGACAGGATTGGTTTTTCAAATGGGGCATCTTTTATTTGAAGCAATAGCCGGCCATCCTGCATGATATCGGCTTCAACCTTTTCAAGTCGAGGAACTCTTTCGGCTAATTTCGACAATATCTCATTTAGCTGAACAGGATGCTGTTCTTTTAAATATTGAATAACATTTGGCAAGTTGTCTCCCGTTGCTGAAAGTCTTTCCTGTGGCCCGGCTTCAGGCACACCCCGTGTATGATCTGCAGTTAGGTAGGAGAGATACCATCCTGTAATAAATCTTCTTAATGCTATTACACGTGGGTTTTTGGCAAGTTGACCAAGTGTATTTACCGCCAACATTTCAGGGCTGTCCAGTGATTCTTCCATCTTTTCGTCTGAAATATCCGGAGCTTCGCCCGTGATTACTTTTCCTTTACCTTTTTCAAATTCCAAAAAAGCAAAAGGATGTCCAACGCTACTTCGTTTCCATGAGAGCTTTTCGCTTACAACATAAGGCCCTTTTTGGCCTTCATCAATTTTTAGTGCGTAGGTAATAATTGGCGTTTTTTTCTTTTCACGGTATTTAATTTCAAACTCGATGGGGCCTGAACAATCTTTTGTACGAAGCTCTTTGAACCGCCCTCTCCTGTCCCAGGCTTTTCTTAGCCCGATGGAAAAACATTCGCTTAAAAAAGCAAATACATCAAAAACCGTGGATTTACCACTTCCGTTGGGGCCGAGGAAAACTGTTAATGGTGTTATATTTTTTAGTTCAAGGTTTTGTAAGGCCCTGTAATTCTTTACCCTCAGGTACTCAATCCTTGGAACTTCCCTGGATTGTATTTTTGACTTTTTCATGTTTTTCATTTTAAAAAGTTACGCGATTCAACTACAAAGATATTGAACTTACTCCAACCTCCCCGCTAATCAGTTTCGGAAAAAGGTAATCGCGGGTTTGGGTTAAGGTTTGGTTTTCTTTATGATTGCTTCTGATTTGTTTGAAGTATGGCTCAACATTGAAGCCCGGAAAAAATAATTGATTGGAAATATTTTAAAATAGATTCCTCACTTCGTTCGGAATGACAGCCAGTTACGTTTATTTGGTGGGGGTTAGGGGCGGCAGCACAAAGTTCTTTTTCAAAATCAATATCGGTGCGTAGGGTAGATTTTGTAGCCATGAAATTCAATTTGGGTTGAGTAGGTCAAAGGCAGAAAAAGTGGGGAAATAATTCATTCATTTGTTATTTGTTAGCCTTTCTTCTTCAAAATCCTAATACGATATTTTGATACCTGTTGATTTTTTAATGCAATCGGTGTAAATTTATAGAGCGTAGCATTAGAAAATATTTCAACAGAGCCTATCATTTTATATTTATCTTCTGAATATTTATTGAGGTACCACGAGAATATCTTTGAAGGTGATTTTGGTCTTCGCAACCAGGATTTATTCACATCAACAATCACTACCACATCAGGGTCTGCTTCCTCGACCTCGGCAATCATCTGCGCTTGCATCGGCAGATTGTATTCATGATCTTCCATCATTGGATACATGTAAATAAACCCTGTGGCCGAAACCCTGTCGGCATGGAAATAAACCTGGGGTTCGGAACCAAGCACCAGGATTTTATCATCTTCGTTGGTATTCCTTTTGATAAAACCACCAATTGCTTCTGATTCTACAAATGGATTAAGGCCATAGATTCGCCTTGAGATATCCTTTGATTTTTCTTTAAAAAAATATTCAGCATTATTATTTATACCTATCCCAACAATTACCATGATAATAAGCACCGATAATGTCTGCAAGGCCATGCTATTTTTACCTTTGATTTTGAGATTAGCAATAGAACCGACCGCTATGCCTGCAAAAATTCCTACTGCAGGCAACAAGCAAATGAAATAGTGGGGTCGAAAATATAATCCCGGAACAATGGTCAAAAATGAAAAAATCAGAAATAAAATAACAAAAATAACAGTGAAAGTATTTTTTCGGATAGAAGCATTAAAAAACAGTAATGGAATCCCTATTGCAGCAAAAACCCACAATACGGTAAACCCATCCATAACAGATACCAGACTATTTGATAAATATTTCATGCCCCTATAAAAAGGAACCTGGCCTCCGTAGGCAAAGGGATACTCTATGGTCCAAAACAAAAAACTATCAAATACTCCGGAAATATACAACATGAATAAAACTAAAATTATTGGAAACAGGCCACCTGACACAAAAATTCCAAGGTTCTTGAGGAACTGTTTGAAATTTCTCCTATTTTCGATAATACCATGAGTTATCAAAATAAGGCCTCCAAAGGCACTAAAAAATATACCGCTTTGTTTGAATACCGGTGCGAGTCCAAAAAATATCCCTGATATAAAATACAGGTACAATTTATTATTGTCGAAAGCTTTGAGCAGCAAAAGGATACCCGTAACTGCGGCAAAAGTTACAAAATGCGTAGCATGTCCGGCAAAGCCAAGAATGGTATCATTAAGGGATAAAAGTGAAAAAACCAATGCAGCAACCAATGCTCCGGAATTTCCTATTAATCTCTTAACAATAAAAAATAGGAATAAGGAAGTAACAAGGTTGATAATCAATAATCCAAAATGAATTCCTGCCACACTTTGTCCGAAAATCAACATAAAAAATGCATACATAAAATGTGTACCCGGGAATTTCATGGTATATGCAGCTTCAAAAGGGGGGATACCGGCAAGCATCAATTGCCCAAAATAAGCATATTCGCCTTCATCCCTTTCGAGCGGAATATTCAATAAGCGAAGTCTGATAAATGCTGTAATGAGCAATATTACACCCAACAAAATAAAAACGATGTTCCTGTAAAAAAAAGATGGGGCTTTACTTTGAACTTTGTTCGGTTTTAGCTTCTGATTGTTTTTCTTTTTCTTCATAGCCAACTTAATAGATGCATTATTTAAGGACAATTTGCAAATATATTGAATGTTTATAGTAAGCCAGCCAAAAAACCAATTTTTAATGTGCGTACTAAGTACTTGTCATGAAATAACGTGACTCATTGTAATAGATTTCTCCCGGCAACACACCCCCGAAAAATCGGGGCAGGCTGCTTCGCTTTGTGTTTTGGTACTAATGACAAGTAATGGTAATAAGCTGGAGTCCATGTTGCTGGACAGACCTCTCAGTCGCTACACTCCTACCAATGACAAATTTTTGTAACAAGTTTATTACAAATGATAAAATAGATTTCTCAGTCGCTACGCTCCTTCGAAAAGACACGGCTGTAATGTAGTTGGGGGGGAGAGGAACATCGGGCGCTCCGCGCCCGATGTTCCTCTCCCCATACAACCCAGTGTGAAGCCATGTCTTTTCGATCGCAGGGAGAAATCTATTCCACATTGTCATTTCCTTATTATGCCCAAAAATTTTGGGTGAACTCTCGAAAAGACGTGGCTATGGCTATACATGGGGTGAAAGAAAGCGATGAGGCAACAATTATCCGGCATGCCCTTTACTATCACTTCAAACTTAGCGTTCAGGTATAGGTTGCCCGCGCATCCAGGGAGCCCCGGCCTTGATGAACTGATCTTCGAGTGCCGGAATGCGGTTTCCGCGGATATCTTCGATTTGCATCCTGATGTTGTCAAACTGTTGTTCGGCAACCTTTAGATTATCGAGGTGCGTTTTAGTTGGTCCGTAGGTAGAGCTAAAGGTTACCGACCATGCCGTATTCATCCTATCCATAATAGATAATGGTGTAGTTTCACCCACTTCCCTCCTCGAACTATTGCCCTTAAGCTGTTCATCCAGATCATTTAAATCCTGTTTGAGGGCATGAATTTTTCCAAAAAGGTCGCCTTGAACTTCGGGCACTGATCCAAGTGAGACCTCCATGGCAATAAGCTGTTTTTTCATATCGTCCATTGCAAGATCCACAGCAGAAAATGCCCGCCTCAAATTACCCAATCTGGCATAAATATCAGCAAGCTCTTCATCAGTAGAACCTTTAAGTACACCCTCATAAAGTTTTTCAACCTCGAAATTTATAGGTTTGGAAAGTTCAGTAATAACACCATCAATTTTCCTGGAGATTGTGGCCGTGTAAATTCCCGGATCGGCATATAATCCTGCCGGTTGGTCACCCACTGTAACCCTGTCAACATTTATTGCACGGGTAGAAGACTTTCTCAAATCCCAGGCAACACGGTGGAAGCCTTTGCCCACCGGACCTGAGAATTGCCTTATAGCATTTTCTTTGTCATCCTTTATTGTAATTAGTATTTGCGGGGCTTCCTGCCGCTTTTCATCCTCAAGGGCATCCCACCCGGGAAATGGAATATTTTCACCATTGAGTTTCTTTTCCATTTCCACCCGCTCCTGTTTTTTGGTTTTATAGTCCTTCCCTAAATAATAGGTAAAAACTGCGCCATAGGGTGGATTTGGTGCCTGGTAAAGTTCAGCCCCCTTTGATCCACGTTCGCCAAAACTGATCACAGGCTTAGGGATGTACCACCAGGCCTTACGTGCAGGAAATAAAGTTGCTTCTTCGTTGAGTTGCTCTTCCGTTACCTCGCGCAGAGCGCTGTAATCGTCAAGAATATAAAAACCCCGGCCAAAAGATGCGCCCACGAGATCGTTTTCCCTTGGCTGAATAGCAAGGTCGCGGAAACTAATGGTTGGTAAACCGCCGGTAATTTTTATCCACCTAATGCCTCCGTTAATGGTAAAGTAAATTCCAAATTCAGTTGCAGCAAAAAGCAGTTCCTGTTTTACATGATCCTGAACAATTCTCCAAACCAAAGTCCTCTCCGGAATGTTCCCGCTGATAGATTTCCAGTTTTTGCCCCCGTTTTCACTTTTAAAAATATAGGGTTTAAAATCACCAAATTTATGGTTGTCCAAAACTACATAAACCGTATTTTCATCAAACAAGTCAGCTTTGATATCATTAACAAAAGCTGTGGCCGGTACGCCGGGCAATGAAGCGACCTGGATCTTGTTCCAACTTATGCCTCCGTCTTTGGTTATCTGAATAAGCCCGTCATCGGTTCCGGCATAAATTAATCCTTCCTTAACCGGCGATTCGGATAAGGATGTAATGGTGTTGTAATTGGACATGGCGTGCAAATCCCAGTGAGAATCCCAGCTTTGCTGTTTGCCCATAATGGGTAGTTCGATGCGTTCCTGGTTAAGGGTAAGATCAGTAGAAACCGGCATCCAGCTATCTCCACGATCATCCGAACGCCACAACCTTTGCGATGCAAAATACAATCTTGGGGGCGAATGTGGGCTAACAAGTATTGGCGAATCCCAGTTCCAGCGTTCGTCAGGATCATCAAGTCCGGGCTGCGGCCTAACGCTAACAACCTCATTCGTGGTCATGTCGATACGGCTGAGATAGCCCTGCTGCGACTGTGCATAAACAATGGCCGGATTTCCGGGTTCGGTGGCCGGTTGATGCCCATCGCCTCCAAGAATCACCCTCCAGTCGGAGTTCATAATTCCATGCCGTGTATCCGTGCGTGATGGGCCACCCTGGGTGTTGTTATCCTGGGTTCCACCGTAAACGTTATAAAAAGGTTCGGCATCATCAAGGGCAACTTTATAGAATTGAGTTAAAGGAAGGTTTTCGATAAATCGCCAGTTTTCGGCCAAATCGAAACTTTCGTATAATCCGCCATCGGTTCCAACCAATAAGTAATCAGGATCATCGACACGAAAAGCCATGGCATGATTATCAGAATGTTTGTACTCTTCTTTTAAGGTCTTGAAATTTTTCCCACCATTATCAGAAACTCTTATCCTCACATCCATCAAATAAATCCTGTCAAAAACATGAGGGCTGGCATACAACTCCTGGTAATAATGGAGGCCTGTTCCTCCCGAAACCATATCGGACATCATAGTCCAGGATTCCCCTCGATTTTCGGAGCGGTAAACACTACCGGAACGTCTTTCGAGTTCAATGGCTGCATAAACCACATCAGGTTGCTGGGGCGAAATGGCAAGTCCAATTTTCCCCATTCTTCCGTTGGGTAATCCTGTTGCAAGTTTTTTCCAGGTGTCGCCACCATCTTCTGAACGATAAATAGCAGTATTTGGCCCACCACCCATGTAAGCAGCCACATTGCGATGCCTCTGCCAACTTGCGGCATACAAGCGATCAGGATTTCGTGGGTCAATTAAAATATCAGTTACACCGGTGTATTCTTCATCGCCAAGGGTCTTCTTCCAGGTTTTGCCTCCATCAATAGATTTATAAAAACCCCTTTCTCCCCCACTTTTCCATAGTGGCCCCTGAACAGCAACAAAAATAATGTTGGAGTTTTCGGGATGTACAATGATTTTTGAGATATGCTCGGATAATTTCAAACCCATGTTGATCCATGTAGCGCCACCATCTTCACTTTTATAAATTCCATCACCATAGCCTACATGCCTGCCACCAACATTCTCGCCTGTTCCTACCCAAACGGTATTAGGATTTTGAGGATCGAGCGTAACGCATCCAATGGAATATGAATTTTGCTTGTCGAAAATTGGTGTCCAGGAAATGGCTGCATTTTCAGTTTTCCATACTCCGCCCGACCCAACGGCAACAAACCACTCATTGTCATTTTCAGGGTTGATGGCAATATCAGCAATACGTCCCGACATAAAAGCAGGGCCAATATTACGCATCTCAAAACCTGAAAAATTCTTGTCCGAAAACAAAGAGTCGGCGTTTTGCGCGGGTAAATTAATTGTTGGCAGGAAAAATAAAAACAAAGCAATTGGCAGATAGTGGAAAGTCTTTTTCATCGTGTAGTAAATTTTAGTAAATGCGGACAAAAATATTGAAAAATATTCCGGCAAATAGCAATCAACCACCTGATTGATAAATACACGACAAAATTTAACATCTTTCAACTTTTTTTTATCCTTTATCATTCATCAATAATTGCTCATTCGCTTCGTTCTCTCAAGTCTCTTCGGTCGCCTCGTTCGCTTCATTCTCTCAAGTCTCTTCGGTCGCCTACTTCGCTTAAGTCTCTAAAGTCGCCTCGTTCACCTACTTCGCTTAAGTCTCTAAAGTCTCTAAGGTCGCCTACTTCGCTTCGTTCGCTTCGTTCGCTTCATTCTCTCAAGTCTCTCCGTTCGCCTCGTTCGCCTCCTTCGCTCAAGTCTCTCCGTTCGCTTCGTTCGCTTCATTCTCTCAAGTCTCTCCGTTCGCTTCGTTCGCCTCCTTCGCTCAAGTCTCTTCGGTCGCTTCGTTCGCTTCGTTCGAAAAAAACTTTGACACATTCTTTTCATTCCCTCGCCTCACTAAAACTTTTATTAATTTTACGGCCATCCAAGATTAGAGTTATGCTAAACAAAATCCAAACTTATGTAATCGTATTTTTTGTCATTTCTTTACTTTTTGCAAGCTGTGCTGTGAAGAAAATGACCAAGCAGGCCGAGCAATTTGAAGGAGCCGGCATGTTTAAGGAAGCTTCGGAAATGTATTACCAGGCATTGCAGAAAAAACCGGGCAAAGCTGAACTGAAAATTGCACTCAACCGAACCGGACAAATCTATTATGAATATCTGGCATCAGAAATCAAAAACAGTTTCAACCGGGGAGAATACAAGGAAACGGTTTATTATTACATGGAAGCCGGCGATTTGATAAATAAATTTAAAAGAACCGGGATAAATATTAAACCTGACCCTGCTGCCGAAAGATATTTCAGCGATGCCAAAGACTATTACCTCGATGACCGATACGATCTCGGGCTGAAACACATCACCGATCAGGAATTTAATGAGGCCAAAGCTGTTTTTAGTGAAATTTTCAACATCGATCCCGATTATAAAGATACCCGAACCTATTTGAATGAAGCGACTTTCGAGCCCATTTACCGTCAGGGTAACCAATATTTTGTGGATGGCCGTTACATGGATGCATACAACAACTGGGAAAGTATTTATCAACGAGAAAAGAATTATAAGGACACCCACGACCGCATGGATCAGGCGCTGAACGAGCGCTACAAAGAAGGAACCCTGCTCTTGATGAATGAGGGTTTTAATGATGCGGCCATAGCTCTCGGACAGGTTTACAATGCCAATCCAAACTTTAAGGATGTGAAATCGCAATACATCGAAGCACGTAACGAGCCCATTTACAGGCAAGCCAAACTGGACATGAAAGATGGTAAATGCCGAACAGCTTTTTTCGACTTTGAAAGAATAATTAATGATGCAGGAACTTATAAAGATACAAAGGATTTGAAAGGCCGGGCTCTTGAATGTGCAGAATATCCGGTGGCTATTTTTTCGCAAAATCCCCGGCAATACAACAGCGAGGCAGGTCAATTTGAGGATGCAACCATCAAAAGTCTTGTAAACAAGAATAATATCTTCCTTAAAGTTTTTGATCTTACCTCGCTAAACAGCAGACTGGAAAGCCGCCTGATGAACAGTGCGGGAAACATTGATGAAGCCGCTTTGAGAACACTCAATCGCGACAACAATATCAAGGCCGTGCTAATCCTTACTTACGAAAACTACAAAAAGAATAACGGCAAACTTGAAAAGGATGAAATGACAGGCTTTGAGCGCATCGTCACAAAATCGACTGATGGCGAAACCAGGGTTTACGACAAACACATCACCTATTTTGAGTACAAGCAAAAAAATGAAATTGCATTGACTATCCATTACAAACTCATTTCGACAGCAAACGGCGAGATACTTTTGTCAGACTCTTACAGCGGATCGAAAAAGGACGAGATCAATTATGCCACCTACAGCGGAGATCATAACCAGGTTTATCCGGCGAAAAGTGTGAACGGAACCTGGAATATTGACGAATCGGGCTATCGCAGTTTACAATCATTGCTCAGAAGCGATAAGGATATCTCTTCGATTGAAAGCCTTCAAAAATCATTGTTTAACGAATTATCGGGTGATATTGCCGGAGACATTAACAACTTCAATCCTGAAAAATGAAAAAAATAGTACCATATTTTCTACTTATCTTTTTGATGGCCTGTTCAACAGGAAAAAATATCAGCTACGAAGAACTAATGGCGGGAGCCCCGGCATGGGTTAAACAAACCCCAAACTCAAGTCAGTACTATCATGGCGTTGGGTTGGCTTCAAAAGTTAGCGCTCCGGCTGAATTCCGGGAAGTAGCAAGGCAAAATGCACTTTCGGAACTGGCCTCCGGAATTTCGGTTAACATATCTTCATCTTCCGTTTTAAATCAATTTGAGTTTGACGACAACTACAGCGAATTTTTTCGGGATAACATCAAACTTACCACGCAACAATACCTTGAAGGTTACGAATTGGTGGATAGCTGGGAAAACACCCGGCAATATTGGGTTTATTACCGATTGTCGAAAACTAAATTTAACGAAATAAAACAGCAAAGAATAGATAAAGCCCTGGATGCTTCGAAATCGGAATTTATGAAAGCCAGGGATTTTCAAGCTGAAGGGAATTTTCAGGAGTCGATGCGCTTTTATATGAAATCCATCGAAGATGTAAAAGACTTCTTAGGCGATGATCTGAAAACTGAAATTGACGGCAAAAACCAGGATTTTTCGAGTTTGCTTATTTCTGATATGATCAGGATGATTCCCCACCTAAAAATAGTGTTTCCTACAGAAAAACATCGCTTCGTCAGAGGTGTAGGCCACGAGCACGAAACCATTGTTTTAAGTGTGGTGTATGATGATAAAACTCCCGTTAAGGGTGTAAATATTGAAACAGAATTCTCCTATGCTCCCGGAAAATCAATTCAAAAAACTTCGGACGCCAACGGGAAAGTAAGGATTAAAGTTGAAAACTTTGATACCCGCAAAAAAGAGGAATACATCAGGGCCTGGGTAAACATCGACAAACTTATCAAAGAAAGTACCAACGATCAGATGGTACGCCGACTGATGGAGAGCCTTGAATTTCCGGTGTTTGAATATCCGGTTGAGATTGTTTCGCCAAAATTCTACATCGAAGCCAACGAAAAAAATATGGGTGCAGCCTTAAGCAGCAGTAAAGTTAAACGGGAATTTCGCAGCCTGATTGAAAGGGATGGGTTTGAAATGGCAAACGATGAAAAACTTGCTGATTATATTTTGACCTCAGAAGTTTCCACAGAAAAAGATAATGAAGTCAAAGGGAAATTTTCGGCTAAGCTTACCGCATCATTTATGTTAAAAAACGGAAAAGGCCAAACGGTTTACTCTGAAAATATAACAAACATCAGCGGGCTGGGCAACAGTTTTGAATCGGCCGGCGAAGATGCCTACAAGTCGCTTGAGGGCAAAATCAGGATTAACATTTACCCGGCCATGTACAATGCTGTTTTTAAATCGTATTAATTCTACCTTAGCAGATTATGTTCAAAACGAAAAATCAATCCACATTAACCCCATCCGCCAATTGGCGGAGATAGATTAATTTTTCTACATTCTTCCGTCAGCTGACGGATTGGGGTAAAAATGCAGAAAAATCTAATGTATTAAAGTAGAATTAATTCTGATGACCAATCGTCCAATCATACATATCGACAATATTTCCGTTTACCGGAAAAAAATTCTTGTGCTGTCAAAGCTGAGCCTCAATGTTAACGAAGGAGAATTTATTTATTTGCTTGGCAAAACAGGATGCGGCAAAACCAGTCTGCTAAAAACCTTATATGCTGAATTGAAAGTTGAGGAAGGATTTGCACAAATTGCAGATTTTAACCTCACCAACATTAAAACCAAAGAAATCCCTTTTCTGAGAAGAACGTTGGGTATTGTTTTCCAGGATTTCCAGTTACTCACCGATCGGACGGTTAACGAAAACCTGAAATTTATTATGCGGGCCACCGGGTGGAAAAACATAGAAAGAATGAAAGAACGTTGCCATGAAGTGCTGAACCTCGTGGGCATTCCAACCAAAGGATTTAAAATGCCCCACGAACTTTCGGGTGGCGAACAACAAAGGGTTTGCATTGCCCGCGCGTTGCTCAACAACCCGCCCATTCTGCTCGCCGATGAACCTACCGGCAACCTTGACCCTGAGACTTCACGTGAAATCCTGGGTCTTTTACATGCAATTAATCAACATGGCACAAGTATAATTTTGGCCACCCACAACCATTACCTCATTGATGAGTTTCCGGGCAGACAGGTACTTATGGAAAGGGGAAAGGTAGTAAAAGCCTAATTTGTGCGTGTTTTAAAAGTAACATTTAGAAAAATATACGCTTTCAGATTTAAGATTTAAGATGTTGGTGAAATTAAACACAATCTAAAATCTCCTCCATAGGAGTCCTTCGGACGATTACCGGCTTAATGATGTTATTGAAAGAAGTTTTTTGAGACTTGCAACATTTCAGGAAGACTGGGTTTGCAGCAAATGTTTGCCTTTTTAATTTGCTCCGGCTAACTTATTATCCAATTATGAATATGCATAAATTGCCGCAGGCTTCAGCCTGCGGATAAAGGCAGTATAAGAAAAACTCCGGGCTTTAGCCCATAATATCCGGATTTAGACAAAAATCAACTGTTCCTATTTTGATCTTTCAAAAAAGAAAAACAATACTGTCGCGTAAGATTCGGTTTAAGCCTTTACCCTTCTTTAGATTTTTCGGATAATCAATTTTCTGCTTACAATTTTTTGGCCCAGGTATATTTCGAGGTAGTAAACCCCCGGCTTTAGATCGTTAATCGGCAAAACAAGCAAATTTGCTTTTGCGATTTTGTCAAAAACTTTATTGCCCATGCTATTATAAATTGAAATGTGGCTTATGACTTGCGAGGACTTGATTTCAACGATATTACTTGCCGGGTTTGGATACACAAAAACACCATCCTGCATATCATCATTGATACCAACTACCACATCCACGCTATCAATATTTGAAGGCACCGAAATACCTTCTTCATACAAAACCTTCGCGTAATAATGATAAATCCCAATAGGAAGGTATTTCAACAAAAGCCCCTTTTTTGTAGATGGAACTGTATCATCCACAAGGCCGGAAAACTCGAATGTTGAAGCAATCGTTGCAAACTGGTCCTGATCATTGCACGCAATGGCCAATCCAACCTCAGTGCCCGGGATTTTAAAAATCGTGGACGCGCCATTGACAGGCTGTAATTCACTTATCCAATCATCCTCTCCGCTGTAAGAAAAATACATACCCTCGGTAAACATACTTTGCTCACCGCTTATGCTATTAATACCTGAAGTGAATGAAGTAGGTGAATAATAATAAAACATCGGATGCAGGATGGTTTGGGGATCATAATACCAGGTATCCCCGCCTTCCATGTAAATATTTCCACCGCCATTAAGATAATCCGCAAGTACGGCCGCTTCAGAATCAGATAAGACATGGTTTTGTTCATAAATCCCGAGGCAAACAAATATTGCTGCATATTGTGCAAGATCGTTCTGAAAAGTGGTTGTGTATTTCACCGGTAAGCCGATCGAAACAAGGGTTGAAGCAATAATAGACCCCGATGAGTGGTTGGGGTCGGGATCGATCACAAGAATGCTGTCGTTCAGCGAAACCGGAGGACTCCAGGAAAGCATAACATCGTTTATGTTAAGACTTGCATCAAAGCTCATGGGAGGATTGATTTTATTTACTATGAATTGCCAGGTATCACAACCGATGCCATCTCCATAACTATTGTAAGGAATTACTTTCCAGAAATAATCCAATCCTTCGCTAAGAAATTCTTCAGGCTGATATTGATTTTCGGAAATAGTTAAACCATCAACAATATTTCCCGGCGGATTGTTAGTTCCAAAATAAAGCCTGTAGCCATCAATTAACATGAGATGTATAACATTTTATTTTTCAAAATATGACACCCTGATCAATACTTGCCACCATTTTGTTAACACATCCGAATCCGGCTATTCAGCTAAAGAACTACAGGATAAGTTGTATGTGAATGTAAAACTTTCACTGATCCAATTATATAAACGAAACGACTTGTACAGGGAAAAATGTAAGGGCGAATATGTGTATTTTAACAAGTATTTCCCGCGTCAGAAACAGCAATTATTCATACGTCATTCACAAAATGACACGGCAGTTTTAAATATTGGCCAATTAGCCGCCCATGTTATCACAGATGAGATAAAAGCAGCAATTATTTTATTTTACAGCATTTTAAATGAGGAGCAAAAAAGATTATATGCCGGCTTGGAATCATTGAAAATTGGTTATGGGGGCGATACCCTAATCTCCAAATTACTAAATATTGACCCTGAAACAACCAGCAAGGGGCGTAAAGAGCTCATAAGTAGGGATTTTGAAAAAACCAGGGTACGAAAACACGGGGCAGGAAGGCCGGAAATAAAAAAAAAACTCCTGAAATAATTAATAAAATCAAACAATTACTAAATTATGACACTGTCGGTGATCCCATAACAGGTATAAAATGGACAAAAACCACTACCCATAAAATTGCAGGCGCACTTGCTGAAGAAAACATATATGTAAGCCCCAATACAATTGGAAAACTATTAAAGGACATGGGGTACTTATTGAAGATCAATTATAAAAAAATAGAATCAAACCCCAAAAAATCAACCCCTGAATCCCGAAAAAACAGGAACCAACAATTTATTTACATTGATCAGATGCGTGAAACCTCCCGCAAACAAAACATCACAAGGATAAGTGTTGATGCTAAAAAAAAGGAATTAGTTGGGAATTTTAAAAATCAAGGTGCTACATGGTGCATAAATCCTAAAGAAGTGAATGCGTATGACTTTAAGTCATTAGCATCCGGGGTATTTATCCCCTATGGCATTTACGATATTTATAATAATAAAGGCTTTGTTGTCGGAGGTGTTTCATATAATACAGCCGAATTTGCGGTAAACTCTATTGTTGAATGGTGGAAAACAAAATCAAGCAATATGGCCACAAAACAAAAATCATTGTTAATACTTGCTGATGGAGGGGGAAGTAATGGTTCGAGGAATAGGTTGTGGAAAGTATGTATTCAGGAATTGTTGTGTAACAAGTATGGAATAGCTGTGACTGTTTGCCATTATCCCCCCGGAACCTCCAAATTCAATCCAATTGAACATCGGCTATTTAGTGAAATAAGCAAAAACTGGGCTGGTGAACCGCTTATAAATAACGAAATTATTCTAAACTATATCAATACAACCAAAACAAAAACCGGATTAAGTAGATTGAAAATCCCCAAAGATTCCGAACCTTATTAAAGAGGCGATTGAAGAAATAATAAGGTAAGGTAATTTCCTGAAAACATCCACCCTACTAAGGTTGGTTTTTGTTAAATAAGGTTTGATTAATTTTGAATTAGCAATTTTGCTGTTAAAAAAAAATTCGGTAATAAAAGTTCCTTTCCACTAAAATAGTAGTAGAACCAATTATTCAAAGATTATTCTACAATTTGGTAACAGCTTTTTGATTTTAAGATCATTTATTTGGAAAACCATGTAAATAACCAATGTGGCAAGGATTATTGAAACATTAAGCCAAAACAGCAGAAAAAAAAGTTCTTTTCCTCTCCATTTTAGTAATGACAGCCGTATTCACTTTTGGGCAGAATGCTTTGTTTGAAGCAATTAAAAACTGCATTACATTTTGCAATAGATAGAAAAGGCCCTAATATCATCCGGTATTTGGTTAAAAATGGTGCTGATATTTTTTCTCAGGATAGCATTGGAGATACACCACTTTTTCTCGCAGTTGTTTCCCTTAATAATATCGAATTAGTAAAGTACCTGTTAGAGCAGGGAACCTTGGCTGGCGATTCAAACTTTGTTGAATGGGGTTTGGTCTTTAAAGCAGTTTTGAACAATAATCTTGATACTTTGAATTCTTTTCTTAACCGTGGCATTAATATTAATGTACAAATCCCTTACGTTGGCGAAACACCCTTGCACTATGCTATTTATAAAGATAATTTAAAAATTGCAGAATGGTTTATTGACCATAATTGTTGCTTAGTATCTTATCTCTAATATTCTGCCAAAAAATGGCAGAATATTAGAGATAAGGTACTAAAGCTGCATAAAACTGAGCCGATGATTTCGTGCGCTGTGACTCAACGGGGGGATTGGGAGGCAGTTTTAGGATATCCCTTTTTTATTAAATAAATACCATTTCTTATGATTGACCTGATCATAGTTTTAGCTTTTATTACCTATAGTGTTAGCCAGGGATTTATATCCAAATCGAAAGCATCGAAAAACCTTGTCGAATATTTTTTGGCAGGCCGCACAATAAAAGGCTGGAAAGCCGGCGTAAGTATGGCTGCCACGCAGTATGCTGCCGACACCCCATTGTTGGTTACCGGCCTGATAGCCACCGGCGGAATTTTCATGATCTGGAGGTTATGGATTTACGGGCTGGCGTTTTTGTTATTGGCATTTGTACTGTCGAAATCGTGGTGGCGGTCGGGGGTAATTACCGATGCCGAGCTTACCGAAATCAGGTACAGTGGCAAAAATGTATTGTTTTTGCGGGGGCTCAAAGCTGTTTTTTATGGTACAATGATCAACTGTGTGGTGTTGGCAATGGTACTGATTGCTGCCACGCGCATTTCCGAGATTTTTCTGGTATGGAACGAATGGTTGCCTGCAGGCATTTACGACATACTTTACGTTTGGGTGCAAGGCATTGGGGTGGAAATATCGTCGGGTTTCCTCGATCAGGATGTTTGGGTATCTACTACCAACAACTTTATCAGTATTTTTGTCATCATCTCTTTCACCACCTTGTATTCGACCACAGGCGGACTGCGTAGTGTAATTGCCACCGATGTGGTTCAGTTTTTCATTGCCATGGTGGCCACCCTGATATATGCCATATACATTGTGAGTGAAGCAGGTGGCCTAAGCAACATTGTGCCGCAGTTGGTCGAACTCTACGGACAGATAAGAACCGAGGAGATTATGTCGTTTACACCATCGGGCATGGATGCATTGGTGCCCTTTGCCATGCTGATAAGTTTGCAGTGGTTTTTCCAGATGAACAGCGATGGTACGGGATATCTGGCGCAACGCACTATGGCCTGTCGTTCGGATAAGGATGCACGGCATGCAGGTTTCATTTTTACGGTAGCACAGGTACTCGTGAGGAGCTTGTTTTGGTTACCCATTGGCCTGGCTTTGCTGGTGCTGTATCCATACGACCCCGCACTCATGGGCAGCAGCATGTTTGTTTCCGAACGCGAGATTACCTTTGTGAGCGGTATCAAAGATTATTTGCCGGCAGGTGCCAAAGGACTGATGCTAACGGGTATGCTGGCAGCCCTGGCTTCCACCATCGACACACACCTTTCGTGGGGGGCGGGCTATTGGAGCAACGACTTGTACAAACGCCTGATAAGCGAACAATGGATGAAACGCAAACCCAAATCCAGGGAACTCGTTTTGGTTGCACGTATCTCCAATATTGTGGTTTTGCTTATTGCCCTAATCATCATGGTTAATCTCAACTCTATTCAAAATGCCTGGTACATTTCGTTGTTGTTTGGTGCCGGTGTTGGTTCGGTGCTTGTACTCAGGTGGCTGTGGGAGCGCATCAATATTTACAGCGAAATAGCAGCCATCGCTTCTTCTATTGTCATCGCACCGATCATATTATATACTGTTGAAGATGAATGGCTGAAAATCCTGATCATGGCGCTCTCCTCAACAATTGTGGTGGTAACGGTAACCCTGCTCACACCCAGAACCAGCCACGAAATATTGAGTGCATTTTATAAAAGGGTTGCCCCTCCGGGATATTGGAGTGGTACTTCAAAAGCTATTGGGGAAAACCCAAAAACCAGCATTCGCGAATTGTGGTCGAATGTGTGGGTGGTTATCCTCTCGGCAACAAGCATTTTTTCGCTTTTGGTGGGCATTTCTAAATTGCTGTTACCTGCACCGGATGCAGGCATAACTCTACCTATACTTCTGATAGTGGCGGGAATTGCCATTGTTCCTTTTTGGTGGCGGCGGGCATTTCCGAAAAAAGTGAAAGAATTAGCATGATAGGCAAAGCAAAAAACTTTTTACCATTTTAAATCATTTCAATTCCTCTATGGTTCGATGTTTATTCAAACTCAGGCATAAATAGGGTCTGCTGAAAAACTCAGGCGAATGTGATTTCCAGTACTTCTGACCTGGATGTAGTTTTTCAATGAGTTTATTGTGTTATATCGTAATCCTCATTGTTGTTAAAACAGATTCCTCCTCACTTCGCTCGTACCAATATATTATCAATTAGTTGTGAGTTTTTCAGCAGGCCCTAAATAAAGAAGTACAACTGACAAAATATTGTCTATTTCTTTGCGAAACAAAAGGTAAATATTTTTTTTATTAACAAAAACCGGATAAAAATTATTTATATTTGACCACCATAATTGTTGTGGGCATAAACACTGTACCACTTAATATGAAGTAAAGTATTGATATGAAACTATATATCATGAAAAAGTATTTTATGTCGTTGTTACTTTCATTTACTCTTTTTGCATCGGCCCATGCCCAAAAAGATATTATCGATAGCCTGAAAACGGTTTTGACAACCCAAGCGGAAGACACATCAAAAGTGTTAACATTAAACTACCTGTCGGAAGAATTTTACATAACTAACAGGTTTGACTCATCGCTTCACTATGCATCGATGGCTTATCAACTTGCGGATTCACTTCATTTTTCAACCGGCCTGGCTGATGCAGTCCTGAATATTGGAATCATTAGTTTACAACATGGAAAATACTTACAGGCATTGGAGCGGTTTTTTGAAGGTTTAACACTTTTTGAAGAATTAAACAATACTATTGGAATCGCGTATTCTTACGAGTTGATCGGGTCGTTGTATCAATCCGTTAATAACCACGATGAAGCCGGGAAATACTTTTTGAAGTCGCTCGATGTTGCCGAAAAAAGTAACGATAGTCTTAGAATTGCACAAATATTTAATGATCTGGGGATGCTTTTCGACGAGAAAGAAAATTATGATGAGGCCCTCAGATATTATCTAAAATTTATTGAGTTAAATAAACACCTCGGCTTTGATGCCGATATTGCAATTGCTTACAATAACATCGGCATTGTTTATATGAATCTAAAGGATTATGAAAAGGGCCTGGAATATTTGAATAAGAGCCTCGAAATAAGTGAACAGTACGATGATAAATATGTACTTTCTCATGCAGCAGTTAATCTCGGTGATGTTTATGAAGAGCTTGGTGATTACACAAAAGCGCTGAAATATAATTTTTTGAGCCTGAATACATGCGAGGAGATAAATTATTTGGATGGTGCTATTTACGCATGCTTAAATATTGGATATGTTTACAGCCTGATGGATAATTACAAGGATGCATTGGCATACCTTGAAAAGGCGTTAAAGTTTGGGCGGGAAGCAGGTTCATTGGAATTGATCAATGATGCTTCAAAAGAACTGTCCGATTTTTATTTTAAAACTAAAGATTACAAAAAGGCATACGAATATTTTCAGATGTATAAATCGATGAGCGATAGCCTGTTCAATAATCTGAAACAAATTGAAATCGGAAAGCTAACGGCAAATTATGAGTTCGACAAAAAACTGAAAATACACACCTTCGAAAAGCAACAAAAAGACCTCGTTATTAAAAATCAAAAAGCATTAAATTATTCATTATTGGCGATTGTTTTGTTGGGTTTGGTATTGATATTATTTTTGATTCAAAGGTATAGATATATCAAAAAAACTTCAAAAAAATTAAATGAACAACAAGAGATAATTCATCATAAGGAAAAAGAACTTATTTACGAAAAGAACAACAGGCTACAGGAAAGTCTGGACAACCTCCACCGGGAACTGACTTCAAAGGCTATGTTCATTGTTCAAAACACGAAGCAAAATAAGTTCATTTTTACCAATCTTGAGGGCATCATGAGGAATATTGAAAACGAACCGGGCAACGTCAAGAAGATAAAATCTGAAATAAAATCGTTAATCAACAATATCAGGGTACATTCAGGAAAAGGCGCCTGGAAAGAATTTGAGCTTAGGTTTGAGCAGGTGCATGAATCATTTTATAAAAATCTGCACCACAAGTTTCCTAATTTAAGCCAAAACGACCGTAAACTTTGCGCGCTTTTGCGCCTGGGATTGTCAACAAAAGATATTTCCGCCATTACCTTTCAAAACCTTAACAGCATTCAGGTGGCACGAACGCGGTTAAGAAAGAAATTGGATTTGTCCAATACCGAAATTAATCTTACCAG
>Ga0307990_1000032_pt1 | contig 124200 bp, 97 predicted proteins | sample EllFjometagen129_FD_203168 | JGI IMG/M metagenome (GOLD analysis project Ga0307990, IMG submission 203168) | Marine microbial communities from Ellis Fjord, Antarctic Ocean - #129 | ecosystem: Environmental > Aquatic > Marine > Unclassified | place: Southern Ocean | collected 2014-10-08 | reverse complement strand
TAAAGGAGGCGATATTGCAAAAAATGGGACTTATACATGGATTGTAACATATAGGGATCTTAAAGAGTTAGAACATGAAGAAGCTGGTGCCGTTACGGTAATTCGATAGATGTTTTTAAAAAACAATTTGTTTTTGTATCTTTAAAAAATAAAAAACAGGATATTAAATACAATAAAAAAACGCCATTATTTACATGTATTAGTAATAATATTTCTTTCTTTTGCTTTATATGTTAATACAGTAAACAATGGCTACTCGCTCGATGATGAATTCGTTGTATATAACAACGAAGAGATACAAAAAGGAATCAGTGGTATCTCTGATATTTTCACATCTTACTATTATTCTTCAGATTTAAGTGGAAGGAAATTTGGTTATAGGCCAATAGCTCAATCAAGTTTTGCAATTGAATATTCATTATTTGGCGAAAATCCTCATATAAATCATTTAATTAATGTCTTATTATATCTAATTACGGCTGTTTTTTTGTTTTTTATACTTAAAAAATTATTAATTAAGTATAACAGCCTGCTTCCTTTTATAATAACATTATTATTTATTGCACATCCTATTCACACCGAAGTTGTTGCCAGTCTGAAAAACAGAGAAGAAATACTGAGTTTTTTAGGAAGTTTGGCATCCTTATATTTTATAATGAAATTTTATAATATAAGAAATATCTTCAACTTAATTGTTGGGATAATATTTTTCATATTCGCATATTTATCTAAAGAAAGTGCAATAGTATTTATTCTGATAATTCCATTAACAATTTATTTCTTTTCTGAATTTTCAATAAAAAAAATATTGCTCATTTTCATACTTCTTTTAATTACAGGAATAGTATTACGTAAAATAATAAATGTTAATTTGCCTGGAGAATATTCTTCTCTTTTTTTCGAAAACCCCTTAAATAATAGCAGTATTTGGTTGAGATTATCTACAGGAATGCTAGTATTGGGTTTTTATTTAAAGATGTTGATATTTCCGCATCCTTTGTTGTTTTACTATGGCTATAATATGATACCTATAGAGGGATTTGGTGTTTTATCTATCGCCTTATTAATTTTTCATCTTGGAATTTTTGTTTATGCAATAATTGGGTTTAAAAATAAAAAGTTGTTGTCGTATGCAATTTTGTATTACTTATTTTGCATTTCAATGTTTACCAATATTATACTGCCAATAAACGGAATTGTTGGTGAGCGCTTTGTTTATTCTGCATCATTAGGTTTTGCAATAGCTTTAGCAGTTTTATTATTTAAAATTTCCAAGATAAAAATAATGGATTTGTCATATTCGAGGAAATCTTTCGGGATTTTAGTAATAGCTGTTTTGATAATTTTAATTCCATATTCTGCAAAAACAATATCAAGAAATAATGCATGGTTTAGTCATTATTCCCTGTATTCTAATGATATTGAGCATCTAAAAAATTCAGCAAAAGCCAATGAATTAATTAGCGATTGGATGTTTCATCATTTAGGAGAATTTCCTGTAAATGAAAGACAGGATGTTCTGGCAAAAATCGAAAAATATTACAAGCGAAGTTTAAAAGTATATCCAAATAATGCACAAGCAAATAATAATTTAGGAACATTGTTTATGGAGGAATATAAAAACCCTGATAGTGCAATTGTGTATTTTAATAAATGCCTGAAGGCAGATTCAGTTTATACAAAAGCACATTTTAATATTGCACAGTGTTATACACTTAAAAAAAATGAAAAATTAGCGAGATATCATTACGATATATTTAACAGCTTAGACACACTTTATTTTAATGAAACTTCAGCTCTGTCAATTAAATATTTAAACAACGAAAAATTTCAGGAAGCAATAAATCTTAACTACAGGCTTAATAGAATAGATCCAAGTTCAGAAGTCCCGTATTATAATTTTGCGAATATCTATATCCTTATGGGAGATACGGTAAAAGGGCTTATGTTTGCAGAAAAATCTTTAGAAATAAATCCATATAATACAACGTTCTCGCATACGGTAGGGGAATTCTATAAAATATTAGGAGATATTGAAAAGGCAAATTTTTATTATGATCTGGCTGAAAAATATAAGAATATCAGTAATGAAAATAAATTGCAATAGGTCTTATTATATATTGAAACTGCAAAAATTCCTTGAAACAAAAAAGAACATTATTAGGGAATTATTGAGTTTTAAGAACTTTAAATTCAACGCGTCTGTTCATCTGACGACTTTCTTCATCAGTATTAGGTACAATCGGTCTTGATTCTCCATATCCTTTTGCAGAAAGCCTACTGCTGCTAATATCATTAATCATAAAATAATTTGCAATTGACTCTGCTCTTGCCTGAGAAAGTTTTAAATTAAATGAATCTGAGCTGGTATCGTCTGTATGTCCTGCTATTTCAATTTCAATTTTAGGATTATTTTCCAGAAACTTAATAGTTCTATCTAGCTCAGGAAATGATTCCGGTTTAAGAGTAGCTTTACCATATTCAAAAAATATATTATTAAGACGAACAATCTGTCCAACTTCTATGGGTGCAAGAAGCAAAAGTTCATCATCTATTTCCTTATATTCATCAATATCAGATAAGTCAATATTTTTATTTGCTTCAAAAAATCCAAGTCCAATTGCTCTAAAACCATATTTTTTACCGGCAGGCAAAACAATTTTAAAATCTCCTGTATTAGGGTCAGTACGAGCAACAGCTACTTCTTTACCAGAAGGCAATTCTTCAACAATTATTCTTGCATCTACCGGTTCCTTTGTTTTTTCATTTAACACTTTTCCTGATATCAGCACAACAGGCTTTGGTTTGGCTTTTTGAGGCAGAGCAATCCTGAAAATGTCATTTTTTCCAATCGAATTATTTGTAGTTGAAAAATATGCAAATTCACCGGAAGCAGGAATATTGTATTTTGTATCTGATTCAGGGCTATTAATTGTATTTCCTATGTTTTGTGGTTCTGTCCATTTTTGCCATGTATCATCAAGTCTTTGAACAACAAAAATATCTTCCATTCCATAACCTGCATGACCGGAAGTAGAGAAATAAAGACTTACTCCGTCTGCTGCAAGAAAAGGGCTATAGTCATTTTGTGTTGTATTAATAGTTGGTCCTAAATTTATTGGTTTCGACCATCTGTTTTTACCTTTCATAAAACTAACATAAAGGTCAAGTTTTCCATAACTGTCTTTTTGTTCTATTGCCATTAATAAGGCTTTTCCATCATTCGAAAGAAAATAATTAGCATGTTTGTTCAAGTTGAAAAACCCAACAATTAATTGCTTTTCGGGAAAAGCCCATCCGTTAAGAATTTTATATGTAAAAGAAACACCTTCCGATATTGTACCATCTTTGTTATATGCATTACCTAATAATAAAGAATTACCATCGGGTGTTATAGATTGCACAAAATTATCGGATTTATTATTTAATGGTTTTCCAATATTTTTTGCAATCTTCCATTTTCCGTTATTATCAATTTCCGAAACCCATATATCATCAATATCCTTAAACCCGCCTACATTTTCAGGATGATTTTTTCTGTCAAAAAACAAGATTTTTCCATCAGGAGAGATCATTGGTGCTATTTCATCGTAGATTGTATTAATGCCTGTACCCATATTTTCCGGTTTGGTATTAAAAACAACATCAGGTATTAGGTCTATTTCGGCTTTTATTGAATCTTTACAGTCTGAAATACCAATAGCATCAATCATATTCCAACCAGTTACTGCTTCAGGGTTCATATAAACAGCTATTTCTTTTACATAAAAATCGCTTGGACCGGGAAGAAATATATTTAACATTCTGGATTTTACATTTGCTGTTGAAGCAGATTTATTATAAACCTGAACCTCTTGTTCATCTGTACTATATATTAAAACCTTAGTTATAGCACCAGGATTAAAACTTTCAGCAATTGCAATTTGTTGTATTCTCATAGGAGCAACATATTCAACTCTAATAAAAGCTTCTCCTGAAGCTTCTTTGCCTCCTTTAGCTTTTACTGCCCAGGCAGTTGGGGCATCGCCTCCTTTTGGTAATACATTGGGTTTTCCTAAAACCTGATTAGCAGATTTATCTGTTTTGCTAAATTCTGATGAGAATTTTACAACTTTATAAGCCCATTGTACATTACATATAATTGAATCTTCTATATTTTCAGCTTTAATTAAAGCTTGTTCCCACAATATCTTATTACTATCAAGTGCATTTTTTGCATTCTGATCAATAATTTCAATTTTGTTGCTATCTAATGAATTAATCTCTTGTGAAAACAAGCTGGTTACCAATAACAATAATGAAAGACTTAATGTGATTTTTAAAACGTTCATAGTGTTTAAAGTTTTTGATTTCAAATGAAAAATATTCATTTGAAATTTAAAATTACAATATTTTTTGTAATAATTAGAAAATAGAGCGTAATATTAGCAATATAACAATTTTATTGAGGTATTTTTTATTTCTTAAAATGATTATCTGTAATTTTACTCATCTTAAATTTATGTGTTTTTGTTTTTTATTTTTTCTAAAATATTATTTTTTCTTTTATCTCCATTGGTATGGATAATAGCATTATTGTCATATTCTTTATTTGGAGAAAATAAAAAGTGGAAAAGAAGAACATTAGTATATTCCTTAATAATTTCTTTATTTTTTTCTAATTCATTTATTCTTGACGAATTTATGAGAATATGGGAAGTTCCCGCTACAAAATATGAAAACCTTAAAGTTTATGATTATGGCATCTTATTAGGCGGAATGGTAAGTTACGACAAAGAAAATGACAGAATAAATTCAATGCGCAGTATCGACAGAATGATACAAACTATCAAGCTTTATAAACTTGGAAAAATTAAAAAAATATTTATTTCAGCAGGCTCAGGCAGTTTAACGTACCCTGATTTTAAAGAAGGGATTTATTTGAGAAAATATTTAATTAGTATAGGTATTCCAAAATGTGATATTGAAATAGAAATAAAATCATTAAATACTTACCAAAATGCTGTATATACAGCAGAAGCGTTAATGCCAGGTTGTAAGAATTGTAGTTTTCTGTTAATAACTTCAGCTACGCACATGAGAAGAGCTCAGGCTTGTTTTAAAAAAGCAGGAATAAATTCTGATACTTTTTCTGTTGATAGGTATTCGGGTGCAAGAAAGTTTACTTTTGATCATTTAATTGTCCCAAATATTGAAACTTTTAGTATTTGGGTTGTATTAATAAAAGAATGGGTAGGTTATATTGTATATAGTATTGTAGGATATGTTTAACTTGTCTGCTGAATAAAAGCAGATTTATAAAATTATAAAAAATGAAAAAATATTTAATTGTATTATTTGTCGTAATTATGTTTTCACAATGTAAAAATGAAAGTGCTATGCAAAATAAAAATGCAGACAATATTGTTGTATCTGAAATTACAGATGAAATAATTAATGATGTTATTAATTTAATAAAAGAAAAAAATGGCAATGCGCATAATTTTAGAATTGAAAAAGGTGTTAATCAGCTTGCATCATTTTGGCGTGTTGAAGATGGAACTATAGAAGAATTTAAAACTTTCTGTGATGAAAATTTTATTGCCGACACTTTAAAATTATATAATGTATTTATGCGTTTATCGGAAAATTTTGAGGTGCTTAATGGAAATTTTAATAAAATCAGTTTGGATTTGGCTCGTCCATTGCATTTAAAAATGGGAGAAATATTACCTATTGACATGTATTTTGGAGCTTATGATGTTTCAGCCCATTTTACTGAAGATTTTTTTAAGAATAAAATTGCAATGATAGTTGCATTAAATTTCCCATTCTATTCTCTTGAAGAAAAAGAAAAATTAGGAGAAAACTGGACAAGAGAACAATGGGCATTTGCAAGAATGGGAGATAAATATACTTCAAGAGTACCTGCAGAATTGTTGCAAAAAGTATCAGAAACAACAACTTCTGCCGATACTTATATTTCGGAATACAATATTTATATGAATAAATTAATAAATGATGAAGGTAAAGCATTATTTGAAGAAGAACTTGTGTTAATTACTCACTGGGGATTACGCGATGAATTAAAATCAAATTATAATATTGAAAACGGGCTTGAAAAACAGAAAATGGTTTATGAAGTTATGAAAGATATTATAAATCAGGATATTCCCAACGAGGTAATTAATTCGGGAGATTATACATGGAACCCGAGATCAGATAAATTGTTTCAGTCAGGAAAAGAAATTGAATTCACAAAAGAACCGAATACGAGATACCAGCATCTTTTAAATAATTTTCTATCTAAAAAAGAAATCGATAAGTATTCTCTTCAATATCCTACGTTTATACAAAGAAAATTTGAAAAGGATATGGAAATTTCTCAGGAAGATGTTGAAAAATTATTCATAGAGTTGGTTTCTTCACCTGAAGTGAAAAAAGTAGCAGAATTAATAAAAAAACGTCTGAATCGTGATCTTGAACCTTTTGATATATGGTATAATGGCTTTAGAGGTGGAAACTCATATTCTGAAATGGACCTAAATAAAATGACAAAGGATTATTATCCAAACCCGGAGGCTTTAAAAGCTGATTTGCCAAGTATTTTAATAAAACTTGGTTGGAAATCAAAAAGAGCAAAAGAAATTTCAGATAAAATAGCTGTTGACCCTGCAAGAGGTGCAGGACATGCATGGGGAGCTGAAATGAAATCGGATGTTGCACATTTAAGAACAAGAATTGGAAATGACGGAATGAATTATAAAGGATATAATATTGCAATTCATGAATTTGGACATAATGTAGAACAAACAATAACATTGCAGGATATTGATTATTACATGCTACGTGGAGTTCCAAATACTGCTTTTACTGAAGCTATTGCTTTTATTTTTCAAAAAAGAGATTTAGAATTACTTGGTTTAACTGAGAATGACCCTGATAAAATGCATTATATGGCATTAGATAATTTTTGGTCATGTTATGAAATTATGGGAGTTTCTTTGGTTGATATGAATGTTTGGAAATGGATGTATGAACACCCTGAAGCTAACGCAGAAGAACTGAAAGTAGCAGTTGTTGATATTGCGATAGACATTTGGAATAAATACTATGCAGATGTTTTTGGTATAAAAGACCAGCCAATTCTTGCAGTTTATTCACATATGATAGATGCTCCATTATATTTATCCGCTTATCCAATTGGATATTTAATTGATTTTCAGATAGAACAATATATTGAATACAAAGATTTTCCAACTGAAATAGAAAGAATACTTAAAAATGGTAGAATTATTCCTCAATTATGGATGAAGGAAGCTGTTAATGAAAAATTATCAAATATACCTTTATTGAAAGCGACAAAAGCTGCTATTGTTGCAATTAATAAATAATCTTGATTATTAAATGCAAATAAAGACCCCGTCATTAATAATTGATGAAAAAAGATGTAGGCAAAACATAAGAAATATGGCTGCTAAAGCCAAAAATAATAATATTATTTTTCGTCCTCATTTTAAAACACATCAATCAGAAAAAGTGGGAGAGTGGTATAGAGAAGAGGGTATTGATAAGATTACGGTTTCTTCAGTTTCAATGGCAAAATATTTTATTGAGCACAATTGGAAAGATATTACTATTGCCTTTCCTTTTAATATATTGGAAATTGATGATGTAAATAGTATTTCAGATAATGTTGTTTTAAATCTTCTTGTTGAATCAAAAGAAACTGTAGAATTTTTAGATAAAAATATAAATCGTGGTGTTAATATTTTTATAAAGATTGATGCAGGATATAATAGGACTGGTATTGATATTTCAAATTTCAATGGCATTAAAGATCTAATTGAGTTAATTATTGATTCCAAAAATTTAAAATTTAAAGGAATTATTTCGCATTTTGGAAATACTTATAAAGCAAGATCAAGAGAGGAAGTGATTAATATATATAATGCTTCAATTGAAAAATTACAGATTGTTAAAGAAAAAATATCTTCTATAACTAAAAATTTTATCACATCAATTGGAGATACTCCTTCTTGCAGTATTATTAATAATTTTAATGGAATTGATGAAATCAGACCGGGAAATTTTGTTTTTTACGATTTAATGCAGGTAAAAATTGGAAGTTGTAGTTATGAAAATGTTGCAGTTGCTGTAGCTTGTCCTGTTGTTGCTAAGCATAAAGACAGAAATGAGATTGTTATTTATGGTGGTGCAATACATTTTTCAAAAGAATTTTTAAAAATAAGTTCGGAAAATAAAATATACGGGCAAGTTGTAGAATTTGAAGATGATAAAATTGGTAATCCAATTGCAAACCAATATGTAATTTCATTGTCACAGGAACACGGAATTATTAAAGTTAGTAAAGATAATTTTGATAAAATTAAAATAGGAGATGTAATTGGAATTACTCCTGTTCATTCATGTTTAGCAGTAAATCTAATGAATTAGCGTAATTCTAATTTAGTTAGAATCTTAATTGCTAATATTTAGGCTTTATATTTGTTGTAATAAAAAAAAAGATATATTTTTACTGAATTATTAATTAAAATAAAATTATATTATGAAAAAATTATTATTAATTATTGTAGTATCATTATTCCTTTTTAATGGAAATTCTTTTGCACAGGATAAAAAAATTGTTAAACCTGCTGCTTTAGGAAATGCAAAATTAGACGGTTACATAGATGAATGTTTTGCTATTTATGACAAAACTTTTGTAATTGAAGAAAATTTAACTGAGTCAGAAACAGCTATTGTTGAGGTTGAAGCAAAAGAAGCACCAACTAAAGGTGATATTATAACAATAAGTGCTAAACTTAAAGAAAGTACTAATAAGTTGGAAGCTCTTCAAACAGACGCTACTACATTGGCTGAGAAATATGATGAAGTTATGAAAGGAGCTAAAACACTTACTCCTAAAACTAAATCTTTTAAAGCACTTAAAAACATGAAAACTGCTTTAAATGCTTTAAATTCTTCAAAAAAGAGAATTCCTGAATTGCTAAAGAAAGCAGGAGGTCAGAAGACTAGAGTTGAAACTGTTAAAGTATTGAATTAATTAAACAAATTTTATTTAATTAAAAGAGTGTTTAAAAATAAACACTCTTTTTTTTGTTTTAAATTTTGTACAGTATTTTTTAACGACAAACGACAAACGACAAACGACAAATGACAAACGACAAATGAACTATTGAATATATACAGTTCTGTAGCTTAATTTTCCGGAATCATAAGTGTAAATCCTATAAGAAGCTTGTCTTCCCCAAAACCCTGCTATGGATGGAGAAATATATAATGGAACATCGCCAAGCCAATGCATTTCGCCTCTGTGAAAATGACCGGCAATAACAGCTTTTACATTATTTGAATTAAGTATTTTTTCCCATTCCATTCGTTTTTCGTTATCCCATCCATTATGCATTTTGTTATTATAAAAATCATCGACTGAAGGAGAATGATGGAATACAATTTTTTCGATGCTTTTATTAATATTTAAAGTTTCTTTAAACCATTTAAGTTTTTCATTGTAATTTGGAATTAAATTATCTCTAAAAGATTCAGTATAAACAAAAATTAATTGAATATTTTTATGAATAAATGCAGTATCTGTTCTGTTAAAATATTCAATGTAAGCCTTATGGGTTGAGCTGTAATTATCATGAAGAATATCATGGTTTCCCGGTACAAAATATATCGGTGCTTCTAATTTGTTGAAAATTTCTAAAGCTGTTTCTGTTTTTTTTTTGTTTAAAATATTATCCTGAAAAATATCTCCTGTATGAACGATAAAATCAATTTGCATTGGTAGATTATTGATTGAATACACAATTTTTCGCATAAGTATATTGTGTTTTTCATAACCTAAATGAGAGTCCGTTATTTGAACAAAATGAAATTGTTCATTATTTTGTGATTTACCAATTGATATGAGAATGAACAAAAAGTAAAACAGTATAGTGAAGTATTTGATTTTAAGCATTTTTATAAATCAATTTATATTTAAATATTGCAAATTGGGTTAAAGTTAAAATCTTTTATTGAAATTTTAAAATCAATGCTTGAAAAATCACTTATGGCAGGTAGTTTTTTTTTAAGATGTTTTATTGTGTCATTTTGTAATGTGCAGCAATTGTGTGTTATGTGAAAATAGTTTTTTTTTTGAATTAATGCAGCACTTAAAATATTTAGTCGTCTTTTTAACAGAACAATTAAGTAATTAATAATAAAAACATAAAGTTATGAAAACAAATAAAATAATTTTAGCAGCAGTTTTAATCTTTTTTCTAAGCTATAGTTATGCAGCATCACCGGGTGGTGATAATTTAAAGAAGGTAAAGAATCAAATTAGCAAGTATTTGGATTACCCAAAATTTCTTAAATCTGAAAAAGAAAGAGTGGTTTTTGTTGACTTGTCAATTTCAGATGATGGAAAAATAATAATAAATGAAATATATGGGCATGATGGTTTTAGGGAATATGTAGTTAATCAATTGAATAAAGTTAGTTTTGACCCAAAAAAGTATGCCTCTAATGAATCATTTTTATTCAAATTTAGTTTTAAATAATTTTACTAGTAGTTGTTTAGTTTAGTTGAAAGGTCCGGTTTTATACCGGGCTTTTTTTATGAAAATTTGTGTCTCGCATCTTATTCATTATCTTTGTTTCTTGAAAGGAAGGAATTAATAGAAGCCCACTAAAACAAGTCTTTCACCTTTTTAATATATTTAATACTTTTAGATTTTACACCTTTAAATTCTTTGTAATTATCGTAAATATATTCTGGAAGTTCAAATAGTATTTCTCCTGCCTCAGTCTTTTTTACTTGTTTATAATATTCGTTTTCTTTAATAATATCGGAGATTATATTTTTCAGCAAATCTTTTGACTTCATATTATTAAGTAAATCATGTTTTAAATTAATTTTCCCATCTGTTTTAATGGATTTCTTTAAATCCATTAAATATTGCTTTTGCTCTTTGTTTAAGTTTTTGCTTTTTTCAAGTTGTTTTATAAACGAAATTGTTTTTTTGCTGTCTTCTTTTTTGTTGTATACATAAATGCCGGCAATGCTGCTTAATTCATTGTTAAACCCATTTTTTTTCGATATATTAAGGAAGTTTGTAAAATCTTTTATTGCCTCATCTTTTTTAGCGATATCATTCATATGATTACGTGAAAATCCTCGTATTAAATAGCTTATTCCTATTAATTGTTTTATTTGTTTTTCCTCGTTAAATATTTTATTCTTTAACATTTTAGAACTTACAATTTCACCTTTTCTAAGAGTTTTAATATTTCTGGTCATTAAATCTTCTGATAAATAATAAAGGTCGGCATTGTTGTAAACCATGCTTTTGTAAATCATGGCAATAGGTTTCATTTCATTGTTTTGCATTTTTGTTTCGTCAATCAACGATGCTTCATATAATCCGTAAATCAATGTATGGTCTGTCATATCATTTAATAGCACCGAAAGAAAAAAGTGTTCAATTGAGGAATTCCAAAATGATAAACCTAAAACATTTTCTTTTTTGCCTGAAATATCATTTGTTGCATTAGTAATAGCTTCAAGTATAGTTGGTAATTTGTCTTCGTCAATTTTTTTCAATTTGCTTTTAAGCTTATTAAACTTAATAAAAACATGATAGAGATCCTTAACTCCTAATTTTTTATCTTTTGAGTTAACATCAATTAATTTCTCAAAAATATAATTAGACAGTTCCTGAATTTCTGTAATATCACCTGATTTTTCTGAAAGATTAGCAGAACGTAACAATACTTTAATTGACTTATAAATAGTAATTTTTGAAGAAGACAGCTTTTCTTTAAGTAATTTTTTGTCTTTCTCAAGCATTACATTTTTTTCGTCTTTACATGAAGATATTGAAATAAGTAATGCAAAAACTATTACTAATGGTGTTATAATTTTGTAAGCATTCATAGGGTTAAAATTATACAAAGTTTGTAAATATCCACATTTTAAATAAAATAATTATTAATTATTAAATATTGAATATAGAATGATGAATGTAAAATGTAGAATTACTTGTCGTCGTTTTTTACTTTGTTTTTTGAGCTGTTTTGATGCTTTTAGCGAATATAGCTACCAGTTCGTTACATTCTCCTAAATCGGAATCTATTTTATTAGGTGGAGTTATAAGCGGTTTACGGATAATAATAATAAGACAAACCCTTGTTTCTCTCAATTCTTTTAAAATTACTTTCATTTTATGAATAAAATCTTTAGGAGATTCTGCTCCCTGTACTTCTCCATAATTGAATGCAGGGGAAGTTCCGCATCTTACCAATTGACCTGCAACGTGATTTCCTGCTTTTGTTTTTGTCAATTGTTCAGCAATTTCCATCATTCTGATAGCGAACGCAATAAGCCTTTCCTCCAAATCGTATTTTCTTTTCATTTTATTTTTTTATTCATTCTACATTCATCATTGAAAATTTTATATTCTACATTTAAGATATACGTTTCTTTATTAATTAAATTTCATTACATTCTCAAACAATAAGTTTAAACCCTTGCCCGTGCACATTAATAATTTCTATAGCAGGGTCATTAATAAGTTTTTTTCTTAGTTTAGTAATATAAACATCCATACTGCGCGCATTATAGTAACTATCGTCAATCCAAATGGCTTTTAAAGCCGTATTTCTGTCAAGTATCTGATTTATATTTTTGCATAGTAATTTTAAAAGTTCACTTTCTTTTGTGGTTAATTTTGATGTTTCATCATTAATCTGAAGTGTTTGTTTTCTGGAATCAAAAACAAATTTTCCAATATTGTAAACTGTGGATTCGGGAACACTTATTTTGTTTTTTGTTCGTCTGAGTATTGCTTCAATTCTTAACAGCAATTCTTCCATGCTAAAAGGTTTTGTTACATAATCGTCAGCGCCTATTTTAAAGCCTTCAAAAACATCTTCTTTTAACGATTTTGCCGTCAAAAATACTATAGGAATATCAGTATTTAACATTCGTATATCTTTTGCAAGACTAAAACCATCTTTAACAGGCATCATTACATCAAGAATACATAAATTGTACTGATTTTGCTTAAAGCCTTTATACGCCTTATCGCCATCGGCATATAAATCAGTATCAAATCCTTTTGCAGATAAATACTCTTGTAAAAGCATGCCTAAATTCTGGTCATCTTCGGCAAGTAAAACCTTAATTTTTTGTTTTTTCATTTTTATTCTTGTTTGTAAGGAAGATAAATTTCAAATTTAGCTCCTTCGTTAATTACACTTTCAACTTTTATATTTCCTTTGTGTTCATCAATAACTTTTTGCACATAACTTAATCCTAAGCCAAAACCTTTTGTATTGTGAATATTGCCTGTTGGCACTCTGTAAAATCTTTCAAATATCCTGTTCTTATCATTTTTGCTAATACCAATACCTTTATCTTCTACACAAATTAATATTCCTTTATGTTTATTACTCGTTCTTATAATAATTTCAGGATGTTCTTTACAGTATTTTATAGAGTTATCAAGTAAATTATAGATCACATTAGTAATATGTATTTCGTCGGCATCTATAATCGGGCTTTCTGCTTTAGTATCTTTAATTAGAGTACCGCCACTGTTTTTTACCTGTAACTCCAGATTATGAATACTTTTGTCGATTAACTCATTGATATTAATTTTGGTGTACTTAAGTTTTAGTTTACCTTTTTCAAATATCGCAACTTGCAATACTTTTTCTACCTGAATACTTAATCTTTTGCTTTCATCTTCTATAATCGAAGCCATGTTTTGTAGTTTATCATTATCAAAACTAATATTTTTATCTTTTAGCATTTGTGCAGCCAGCGATATTGTTGATATAGGAGTTTTAAGCTCATGTGTCATATTATTTACAAAATCGTTTTTAACATCAGATAATCTTTTCTGACGAAAAATAATATACATTGTAAATGTAAATAAAAATATTAAAATAAGTGTAAGTAAAACTACTGCAATGCCCATGTATCCTAAAGAAGTTAATATGTAATTTTTCTTTTGGGGAAAATATAAATACAAATATACAGGAGAAGAAAACATATCGTTTTGAAAAAGCTGGGTTTTATAGGTCTCATTATTTTTAGGTTCTTTATAATTTTTGGTTTTAACAATACAAGTTGTATCTTGTTGTTTTACAACAAACTCATATTGTGGTGTTATTCCGTGGTTGGCAAACGATTTTACTATTAAGTTGTTTAATTTATCGTAATTAATTCGCTGATAAATATCATCGTTAAAATTTAAAAGCTTGTTAACTATCTTTTCTACAAACAATGTTTTGTTGGTTACTTTTTCGAGTATATAATTCTGAATATCGTTATACTTAAATTCATTGTTTTTTGCATTAGTGTTTACTTTGTATATTAACGAATCGCCGGAATATAGCCTGATAACAGAATCGTAAGCAGGAAAATTATTGTTGGGTATTGTTATTTTTTGTGTGCTAAAAGTTTGGTTTAAACCAAAACTATCGGAAATGCTTTCGGGGAGATTATTAAATGAACCAAAATCGGGTAATGATTCTTTAGAACTGCTTAGTGAGTACACTTCATTAGATATTTCAATTATTGTTTCATCGGTTTCTAACTGTTTGCGTACTTCTGCCAACGATTTATTTACAAGCTGACTAAATTGTTTTTCTTTTAAATTTATTGAGTTTTTTATCCAGTATATCTGAAAAATTATAAGCCAAATAAGGGCTATTGTCATTACTGCTGTTAATATCCAAATGGTTTTTTTGTTCATTGCAATTACAAATATAAACAGTAAGTAATTATATGTATAATTGTTTTAACATTCTTTAACAATAGTTTAATAAATTTTGCAATTTTATAGCATAATTTTGTGTTGTAATAATGTTTACACTATTAAAGTTTACCTATGGGTAAATAATAGTAGTTTTCATGGTATTAGTTATTAGTGTTGAAAGGCGGGGTGGTTCCCGCCTTTCTTTGTGAATACTATCTAAACCGGAGGCTCGCTTCGCAAATTTAACGAATGCTGATTTTAGAAGTTTTCATTTATACCATGTGAAAGAATTTGGTAGTAGGGGCACTGATTACAAATCAGCGCTATTGGTGTTTTCAATATGTGTAAGTAACATCATAATTTATCCTTATTTCAATCACTTCTTTATTGCACTTAACGGGTTCAAATTTCTTTAATTTAGCAATCTTCTCTTTTAAATTTCTTTCAATAAAATCATTTAAGCTGTTTTTAATTACAACATCTTTCGCAATTCCATTTTTGTCAATTGTGAAGAAAACATTTACAACACCTTTTACTAAATCAGTTGAATCTTTGTATGGAGGATAGTCAGCTCCGTAAAGGGATTTACAAAGTTGTTTACTTCCCAATGAATATTTTGGAGGTGTCAGAATACAATCACTATTAGTAGAGTCTAGTAATTCAAATTTAAGGTTTAAGTGTTCTACCTTTAGAAATGTCATACTATCTGTTTTAACAAATTCTTGAGCTATAGTTTTGTTAACTATACTTAAGTTAATTAATAATGCCAGAATTAATAAGTATCTAATCATAATATGTTAATTGTTTACAACATCTTAAACCAGAATGCTCTAATTATTTAATTATAAAACTACACATAATTACTTAATAAACAAAAAAAGGATACACAGTACCATCACTTTTGATTTTTGATTTTTATCATGCCCGGCTTGAACGGGCATCCAGAGGTAAAAGAGAAATGTTTCATATTACTATATTCCCTTTTTCAAGGGAATGTTTAAAATTGTCTTTTGACTTAAAAAACCACCACAAGCATTTTTTTTAAACCAAAATACTGGAGGTGGCACTTTCTACACCAATTTCCTCATCGTTTATTACAGCCCAAGCCATATACTCGTAATTAACATGTTTGTCCATATCTTTGGTATCAACGTATGGGCTAAACAGGTCGTAGGCAATAAATTCCCAATCGCCCTCGCCTTCTTTTTTGCGATAAATATTTACACCTTCGGTCTGGCTTTTTATAAACGAAATTTCTACTCCGCCCGATACTTTACGTAGTTTAATTTTTGGTGCAAAGCTGTCTTTATCAAAACTGGTTTCGGCTCCAATAATATCAAATTCTTTGCCATTTGCCGATGTATAATTCAGGCTGAATTTTATTCGCTGGGCTATATCTCTGCTCAACTTTTCCGATTTTCTTTTTATAGCACGGGTTTTTGCATATTGTGCTCTAAGCAGGTTTAGCATGTGGTTTTCTTCTTGCACAGTAGTGTCGAATTCTGCAGCAAGATCAAGCAGAAGTTTAATTTCCTTTTCGGATATTCCGTGATTGCCGCCTAACTTTTTTACTTTACCTGCAAACTTACTTAGCCAGAACATAAATTCTGCCTTTTTGCCGGGAATATAATCTTTGTGTTTTCTCATAGCTCTATCATTTTGTGTCAAAATTAAAATATTGGCAGCAGAAATCCAAATTAAACATGCAAAAACAATATGCCAAGCAGCAGTAATTGAAATACGGGCTACAATAATAAGAATACAACATGCAGAAACATGAAAGCTAACTACCAAAACAAGAATACAACATGCAGAAACATAAAATCTAACTACCAAAACAAGAATACAGCATGCAGAAACATAAAAGCTAACTGCCAAAACAAGAATACAACATGCAGAATCACAAATATTGCACACCTTTAGGTATCTGTTGGCTATCACAAATCATTGTTTGGTGACACTACAACATTGTGTAGATAGCTTGATAGAGTGGGGCAGAGCAGATATAGACTTATTGTATTGCTTTGGGAATAGATACTTGTTGTGTGGAGTGTTTTTTTAAATAAACAATAATCAACAATCAATAAGCAATAAACAATGAAGAAGAGATATTTGCTTTTTAAAAGATTTTGTTGTAGTTTTAGAGGGTGAAAAAAGCAATAATAATAATATTAGTATTTACAATTATCCTTCTATTTTTTACAAATTGTAAAAAAGACCCACCAAGAAGTGAATATATATACGAGCCTGACGGTTTATTTTTTAATGCACAAATTGGAAATGAATCTTTTTACATTAATGACGACTTACCTAATGTTATTGAGTTATCAAGTACTTTAGACCATACTTGGCGTCCAGATAGTATGCTAATATCATACAAATGTTGTTATCCGTTGGATGAGAATAAAGATTTCAAAATCATTTTTCAAGTACAAGAATCGAAAGATAATTTTACAGAAACAAATGGTAATTACATTTATAATAATTTCTTTGAAATGTTGTTTGAAGGACAACAGGATTATCAATTTGATGATAGACCATTACCAAAAAATGGATTTTACATAAAATACTATGTGAATGATACTATGCTTTATGTAGTTGATGATTCAAATCCATTATTACCACCTGCTTTTGATTTTAATATTAATGAAATAATAATTAAAGATTATATAGATCATAAAAATTATCATTGGAATGAAATAATATTCTCAGGAGATTTAAGTTGTGATCTTTGTTATTGTTATTCCAACAATGGAAATTTAGTAATAGATACATTAATAATTAATAATGCAACATTAAAAGGCAAATTTGTTCAAGGTTATTATCCTTAATGAGTATTTTTTTACGAAAGTAAATAAACTTGTTGCTTATTGAATGTTTTTTTAAATAAACAATAATCAATAAACAATGAGGAAGAGATATTTGCTTTTTAAAAGATTTTGTTGTAGTTTTAGAGGGTGAAAAAAGCAATAATAATATTAGTATTACTCTTTCTTGTGGAAATGGGAACTCTTTTTGCACAAAATAGAGTATTACCAAATAAGCAATGGTCGGTAGGTTTAAATTATAGGCATCAAAATTATAATTCAGTTTTATTTGACGATAGAAATTATTTTGGTTTATCGTTTGAACACATCGTTTACAAAAGATTTTACCTAAACACCTGTATTGAATATAGCAGTAAAAAATACCATAATGAATTTGATGGTACAATGCTTTCCCCATTGTTTGGACCATCCCCACCATTAAAATCAGTAAGTGATGGTGTAATTACGAATGTTTTATTACCAATTGATTTCAAATATATTTTCTTAAATAACAAAAAGAATACTTTGCAATCTTTTGCATACTTGGGCATAGAAAATCAATATTATTCAGATAAGTCAGATTGGATTTCTTATTATGCAGATAGAACAGAAGAGGAAACAATAAGAAAGAAATATATTTTTACTTATTTACAATTTGGTGGAGGTTTAAACATTAATATATATAAATTCTGCTTATCAATTGAGATGTTTTGTAATTCAAATTATTATCAGAATTATAATTTTGAAAGAACTTATCGCAGTCATAATAAATTTAATTTAAAGGCTGGTGTTCACTATGTATTTGGTAAAGATTAACTGAATAATACCCTGTTGGGCGTAGCTTGTAGCTACGTCCATAAAATAACAATGCAGCTAATAATTTAACGACGTAGACAGGAGTCTACGCCGAACTGGTGGAGTGGGGCAGGGCACATATAGATTTATTGTATTGCTTTGGGTATAGATACTTGTTGTGTTGAGAGTTTTTTTTAATAAACAATATTCAATAAGCAATGAAGAAGAGATATTTGCTTTTTAAAAGATTTTGTTGTAGTTTTATAGGGTGAAAAAACTATTTCTTATATTATTTGTATTTCTATCTCTATTTGCTTTTACTTGTTATTCCCAGAAAGACACCCTTAACTATACAGATGCGAATGGTCTGAAACAAGGAAAATGGATTTACTATAGAATTCGAGCTTGTTCTTCAATAACTCTTGATACTACCATTATAACGACTTTGAGAATTGATTCAGTTCCTTTTTTAGAAGGATTTTATAATAATAATTTAAGAGTTGGAGAATGGATATCTTATAATTTAAAAACTTATAATCCACAGATGAAATCCACAATTATTTTTGATAATGATAGCCTTACTGGAGAGTTTAAATATTATTCTAAAGAAGGAAAGATCGTATATCAAAGCAAAAATAAAATAGAAGAGGACAACGATTTTATTAAAATCGAGACTTATCTCAGTGATGGTAGATTTTATAAGGAGAAGTTTATTAAGGTATCAGAAATATTACCACTATATTCAAATTTCGGTGTTTTGGAAGAATACTTATTACATAATAAAATTACTTTATCTAATATGAAAAATCGTGAGATTAAAACGGAATAATTCTAGGCACTTCTTTTCTATCACACGAAAGTGGATAAACCAATAAACAATGGAACAACAAAAAACCCTGCCATTAATAAAAACAGCAGGGTTATAATTTTAGGCATTTCTATTTAATAAAAATCAACCATATAAGGCAATCTTGCTTGTATGCCTTTTACTTTTAAAGCTTGTTGTGCTTTCATATAATAGCGATAGCTTTCGCCCAAATGACTTTTAATTAAACTTGTTTCTGTTTCGCCTGTTAGTTCTTTTACAAACATTTCAAAAGGATCTTCTTGTTTTGGTAATGTAACTATTCTGAAGTTTTCCAGTTCGGCTTTTTCTACTGCAATATCAACTGCTCTGCGAAGTCCGCCAATTTCATCTATCAAGCCAATATCTATTGCATTAATACCGCTCCATACTCTTCCTTGTCCAATACTGTCAACTTCTTCTATACTCATATTTCTTCCTTCTGCTACATGATCAATAAAAGTATTGTAAACTTCTTCTACTTCAATTTGTATAACTTGTTTTTCGCTGGCTGTCATAGGTCTGTACATTGAGCCAATATCAGCATGTTGATTTGTTTTTACATTATCAATTTTAACTCCCAATTTGTCGTTCAGTAGTTCCTGAGCATTCCATAAAATTCCAAAAACTCCAATTGAGCCTGTAAGTGTTGTAGGGTTACAAACAATAACATCGGCAGGGCATGCAATATAATATCCGCCCGAAGCAGCATAATCGCCCATTGAGACAATAACAGGTTTTGCTTTTTGTGCCAATACTACTTCTCTCCAAATAACCTCAGATGCCAAAGCACTTCCACCCGGTGAGTTTACACGTAATACAATTGCTTTAATGTTGCTGTCTAATCTTGCTTCTCTAATAGTTTCCGATAAGCCGTCAGAACCAATTGTAGTAAATTCTCCTTTACCCATGTCAATTTGACCTGTGGCATATATAATAGCAATTTTTTCTTTTACTAAGCCTTTGCCTTCTTTATGTTTTTTAGGTGCTTTTGTGTATTTTGAAAGTGAAACAAAACGTAAATCTTTTTTTGTTTCAGTACCCGAAAGTTCTTTAAGTTCAGTAATAATTTCGTCTTTATATTTTAATCCGTCAACAAATTTAAGTTCCAATGCTTTTTCGGCACTTGTAAGTTGCATGCTGTCGGCAATAATATTTAATTCTTCTACACTAATATTTCTTGTAGCTGATATCCCTGTTAAAAGATGATTCCATATAGAACCAACATAAGTCATGGTTTGCATACGGTTAGCATCACTCATTTCTGTGTACATAAACGGCTCAACAGCACTTTTAAATTTGTTGTTTCTGCCACGTATAATTTGTGGTTCTACACCAAGTTTTTCAAGAGTATTTTTAAAGAACATTATTTCGGCATTTAATCCTTTAAATTCAATTAATCCTTCAGGATTTAAATAAATTTTATCTGCTACAGTAGCTATGTAATATGCACCCTGTGTATAATAATCGCCGTAAGCAATAATAAATTTATCGGTAGAATCTTTAAAATTAATTAAAGCCCCTCTTATTTCTTCTATTGTAGCAATGCCCGATGGAATAACCGAAAGATTAAGAAAAATACCTTTTATATTATCATCGGTTTTAGCTTTTTCAAGATTTTTAATAATATCGTTTAAACCTATTGATTGCTGATTTTCCATACTTTGAAAATTGAAATTATCGAGAGGATTATTAGATGTTCGTTCTGTTACCGGAATATCAAGTTTAATTTCAATAATTGAATTCTTCTTTACTTTAGTGGTTTTGTCGGCAGTAGCCGAAGATACTATGCCCCCAACAATAAGCATGGTAATAAAAAACATTATAACTGATGAAATTATTATTCCAACAATTGTTGCTAATGTGAACTTTAAAAAACTTTTCATTTTAGTTTAGATTTTAATGATTATTAATTAGATTTTACAAATTTAAGACTTAGACGTTTTGATGTGCTAATTTGTTACATGCAAAAATAGATAAATATTTTTTTAATTTGAATAATTTGCAAAAAATATATCAGTAGCCCCGTCCTTTAGGGCGGGGACAAGGATAAAACATGATGCCCTCTGCGAAATTTTCAAAATTTTATAAAATAAAATTTTGAAAATTTCGCAGAGGTGGGTGTTGTTTAAATCTATAACCCCGCCCTAAAGGACGGGGCTACTGAATAACATATTTAAAAAATTTATGAATAATTCATTTAGCTATGAAACAAAAATATCGTCATTAATATTAGAAATTAACTTCAGCTTTTCGGCTTCATTAAATAGCTTTAAAATTGCTTGTTTGCCAATATCTCCGAGCTCAAGCGTAAATTCATTTACATAAAGTTGTATATGATTGTATATTATTTCCCTGTCAATTTCCTGTGCGTATTTTTTCACATATTCATAACTTGAAGAAGGATCTTCAAAAGCAAATTCAATGCTTTTTTTAAGTAATGCGTTAAAATCAGTTTTGATATTATTTTCAAGTTTTTTGTTAATTACAATCCCTCCAAGTGGAATTGGTAATTCAAATTTGTTTTGCCAAAATTCCCCCAAGTCAATTATTTTTATTAATCCTTTTTCCTCATAGGTAAACCTATTTTCATGTATAATTAATCCTGCATCAACTTCGTTTGATAGCACAGCATCTTCAATATCAGAAAACAGATATTCAATTTTATTTTTCGCCTCCGGATATGCAATGCTTAATAAAAGGTTTGCTGTAGTGTATTTTCCGGGTATAGCAATTTTCACATCTTTAATTTCGTCGGGGTAAATTTTTCTTTTACTAATTAATAATGGTCCATTTTCATAACCTAAAGCACTGCCTGATGTTAGTATTTCGTATTTATCTGATATATGAGTAAAAGCATGAAAGCTTAGTTTTGTAATATCTAATTGTTTGTTAAAAGCCATTTTGTTTAATTCTTCAACGTCGGCAAGCATTACGTCAAATTCAAAATTACCGGTATCGATTTTATTATTTACCAGTGCATCAAAAATAAAAGTATCGTTTGGGCAAGTAGAAAATCCTATTTTTAACTTTTGTTTCATTAGTATTATAATTTATTGTATTTTTGTATTTTAATTTTTAAAAAAATATATTATGAAAATAACAAAAGTAATTCTTTCGGCGATATTTTTTATTGCATTTTTAACTTTTACAACAAATTCTGTTTTTGCTCAAACAAAAAAAGAAACAAAAGAAGAAACAAAAAAAGAAACAAAAAAAGAAAAGAAAAAGGCTAAAGTTTCTGCTCCGGCTCCCAAACCTGTGGAGACAAAAAGTGAGCCTGTACCAGGAGCCGAAGTATATATTGAGCAAGAGGGTACTTCAAATTTAAAAAACCAACCTGCAAATTCAGAAAACAAGAAAAAGAAAAAGAAAAAAAAAGGAAAAGCTAAACCTGAATAGATCAAGTTATTTTATAATTTGTTAAGTTTATTGAATAAATGTTCGATATAGTTGTTTACTTGCAATCTTTAGATATTTATTCATGGCAAATAATCCTTATCCTGATAGTTGCCGGTTTTATTGTTGGCTTTATTAATACAATAGCCGGCAGTGGAACTATTATTTCGTATTCAATATTTATGCTGCTTGGACTCCCTGCCAACATTGCAAATGGAACTATTCGACTTGGAGTTATAATGCAAACCTTTGCTGCATCAGCAAATTTTAAACGCCAAAATATATTAGATATAAAAAAAGGCTTAATATTAGGATTGCCTGTTATAGCCGGGTCAATAGTAGGAGCACAAATTGCTGCAAATATTAATAAAGATATTTTTGAGATAATTATTGGAGTGGTGTTGCTTCTGATGTTGTTGATGATATTATATAATCCTGATAGATGGATAAAGGGCAAAATTGGTTTAGTGAAAAAAAAGCCTACAATAATTCAGTTGCTCATGTTTTTCTTTATTGGTGTTTATGGTGGGTTTATTCATATTGGAGTTGGTATATTTCTTCTTTCGGGTTTGGTTTTAAGTGCGGGTTATGATCTTGTTAAAGCAAATGCTTTGAAAGTATTTATAGTTCTTTTATATAGTCCGTTTGCGCTTGCTGTGTTTATGTTAAACGGACAAGTAGAATATGCAATAGGTTTAATTGCAGCAATTGGTAATGTTTTTGGAGGCATACTTGCTTCACATTATTCGGTTGTTTGGGGAGCAAAAGTAGTTCGCTGGATTTTAGTAGCGGTAATTGTTGTATTTTCGTTAAAGTTATTTGGTGTTTTTGAAATGTTTTAATAGCTCTTTCTAATCTCTCCAAAGGGGAGGGACTATAGAAAAAAATATTTCAGAATGTTGAAAAAATGAAATTTTATATTGAATTGAGTGGATGAAGAAATAAAAAAATATTCGCGTATTCGCGGCTAAATAAATAAACACATGAAAACAATATTTGCAATATGCACAGTATTTTTATTTTTAAATATAGTTTCTAATTCTCAAACTGCAAATTTTTATTACGACAGAGGAGTAGAAAAACTTGAAAATAAACAGTACGAAGAAGCAATAAAGGATTTCAAAATAGTTGCAGAAAAAGATGATTATTACTGGGAAGCTTTTCACGATATGGGAGTAGCTTATATAGAATTGGAAAAATATGATGAAGCAATAAAAGAGTTTACAGGCGCTTTAATTGCAAAGAAAGATTACTATGAAGCATATATAAAAAGAGCTTACACATACATAAAACTTGACAAAAAGAAAGATGCGATTAAAGATTTTGAGCAAATTATAAAACTTAAACCTGAATATTTGCCAGCTTATGAAAAGCGTGGCGAAATGTATTTATCTTTTAAAGAAACCGAAAAGGCATTCGCTGATTTTTCAAAAGCAATTGAATTAAATACAAAAAATAAACAAGTATATTTTAACAGAGCATTGATAAACTTGCAGAAAGAAGATACAAGCAAAGCTTTAAGCGATCTGTTATCAGCAATAAAATTAGATAATAAATATAAAGAAGCATATTTTGAGAGTGGAAAAATATATTTTAAACTCAAAGAATATCAAAAAGCTATTGCAAATTTTACTAATGCCATGAACAATGGTTTAAATAATTCTGAAGTATATAAATATCGTGCAAACGCATATTATGAAAATAAAAAATTTAAAGAAGCAATAGGGGATTATTCTAAACTAATAACTACTTATAAATCTAAAGATAAAGAGGTCTTTCTAAAAAGAGGTGTATCATATAATGAAACCTTACAGCCTGCTTTAGCTATTAAAGATTTTAACAAAGCAATAGTTTACGACAGGAGTTATTTTCCGGCATATTACGAAAGGGCTGTATCGTATTCAAAGCAGGGTAAATCTAAACAAGCACTTGCATTAAGAGATTTTGGAAAAGCAATAGAGCTAAAATCAAATTGTTTTGAAGCCTATATGAAAAGAGGCAAGCATTATTTTGATTACCAAAAATTTGAATTAGCAATAAAAGATTTTAATAAATCGATAAAATATAATAAAAACCCTGATGCTGAAATATATTACTTAAGGGGCGCTACTTATTTTGAAATAAAAGATAAGTCTAAAGCTTGTGCTGATCTGCAAAAAGCCAAAGAAATGGGACACAAAAAGGCAGCTGAAGTGCATGGTAATTTTTGCTATTGATAACAATCGTTCCTGAATTTTCGCTATAATTTCTTCAATAAAGTTGTTGTATTGTTGTTTCAGTAGCCCCGTCCTTTAGGGCGGGGACAAAGATAAAAACACGATGCCCTTGCAAAATTTGTGAAAATTTTTAATCTTAAAATTTTCACAAATTTTGCAAGGGTTTGGTTGGCTTTCTTAAATTCCCCGCCTTAAAAGGCGGGGCAACTGATTTTCTGATTATTTGATACCAAACTAAGATTAATCAAACTGAATAGCTTTAATAGGAGATATTTTGGTAATTACAAATGAAGGTATTACCATCATTAGTGTTGTAACTAATAATGTGCCGATATTTAGCAGTAAAATACTGGAAATATTTAAATTTATTGGAACGGTATTAACATAATACGATTCTGGATCGAGAGGGAATAAGCCTGTGTAATGTTGCAATAAGCATATAGCTATACCAATAACATTGCCCCATAAAAGTCCTTTTGCTGTTAAAAACATGGCATTGTATAAGAATATCTTTCTTACACTTGCGTTTTCTGTGCCTATCGATTTTAGAATACCTATCATTTTAGTGCGTTCAAGAATTATTATTAGTAAACCCGAAACCATGTTAAAGCCGGCTACTAATGTCATAAGAATTAAAATTACCCACACATTTGTATCAAATAATCTTATCCATGCAAAAAAGTAAGGATATTTTTCTTTAACAGATTGCACTTTAAGTTTTGAACCTGTTTTATCGAATTTTGTGCCTGCTACATTAAAAACAGACATTTTCATATTATCAAGTTCATTATAATCGTTAATAAGAATTTCAAAACCGCTTATTTGATCACTATCCCAATCGTTAAGTTTTTGGACGTGTCCAATATCTACTATAGCAAACATTTCGTCAAATTCCATAAGACCTGTTTCATATATGCCTTCAATATGAAATTTACGAATACGAGGCGGGTCTTGAATAAAATACGCACTGAGTTTGTCGCCAACTTTTAAATTTAACAGCGATGCAATCTTTTTTGATATAAGAATTTTGTTTGTTTTGGCAGTATCGGAAACTCTAAAGCTTTTACCATCAACAATGTTATCTTCAAAAAAACTCCAGTCAAAATCAGAGCCAATGCCTTTTAATATAACTCCCTGTATTTCCGTATCGGTTTTTAAAACACCTACTTTGGTTGCAAATATTTGTATGTTTTTTATCCCCTCAATATCGGTAATACCGGGATAGAAATCCTGATCTTTGCTTATAGGAACAGTTTCGAAAGAATAATTAGCATCGTAATTTGTTATTTGTATATGTGAACCAAAACCAACAACTTTTTGCCTTATTTCTTTTTTAAATCCCGATACAATAGAAATAGCAAGTATCATTATTATAAAACCCAAAGCTATACCAATTACGGCAATATTAACTATTGGGCGACTAATTTTAGGCTTAATCTCTTTGTTCGAAAATATTCTGCGTGCTATGTATAGTTCGGTGTTCATATTATATGCAAATGTAATAATATTAGGTATAAATGTCAATCAAGAGATGATTTTATATAAAATCATTTGGAAACTTTTTTTAGGACTAGTCAAACAATAGAATAATTATGTTTAAAAATTACAGAAACGATTAGTAAGATAAATACTCCCTCTCCTTTTTAAGCTGAGCGTAGTCGAAGTATGGAAAGGGTTGGGGAGAGGCTTCTTTTTACCCGCCACTAACAAGATGCAAAACGGTAACATCATCTTTGTTATTAATAATAGCAGAATTATATTCGTGTTTTTTAATAAGCCTGCCGTTAAGTTTTATAATAAGCATTTTAAAAGTAAAATTCTTTATTTGTAAAAGTTCTTGTACAGTTAAGCTTTCCTTATCAAAATATTCTGTTCTGTTGTTTAGTGTAATATTCATTTGTTAAAATTATTGTGCAAAAATACAAAAACTGTAACACAATCTTTTAATTTTGCAATTGATATGTTAGGTAAAGATACAATTTGTGCAATATCAACTGCACCCGGCAATGGTGCAATAGCCATTATTCGCCTTAGCGGAGATAAAGCTTTTGATATTACAAAAAAGATTATTGCATTTAAAAACAACAATGTTGGTCTAAAACACAACACTATTGCTTTTGCCGATGTTTATAATGATAATAATATTATTGATGAAGTGCTTGTTAGTTCATTTCATGCTCCCAACTCATACACGGGCCAGAATATTGTTGAAATATCGTGTCATGGTTCAAATTATATTCAGCAACAAATACTTCAATTACTCATAAATAGTGGCGCAAGACTTGCAAAACCCGGAGAGTTTACTTTAAGAGCATTTTTAAATAAAAAATTAGACCTTTCGCAAGCAGAAGGTGTTGCCGATCTTATTGCAACAAGTTCAAAAGCATCGCATAATATTGCTATTAAACAAATGCGTGGAGGATTTTCGGATGAGATATCAATATTGCGAGGAAAGCTTTTAAAGTTTACATCATTAATTGAGTTAGAACTTGATTTTGGCGAAGAGGATGTTGAATTTGCCGATAGAAAACAATTGATGAAACTTATTGTTGAAATTCAGCAAAAGATATTATCGTTGATGTCATCTTTTAAACTCGGTAATGTAATTAAGAATGGAGTTCCTGTGGCTATTGTGGGAAACCCTAATGTTGGCAAATCAACTTTGCTAAATGTGTTTTTAAACGAAGAAAAAGCAATAGTATCTGAAATACCCGGAACCACTCGCGATAGTATAGAAGACACTATAAATATTAATGGTGTGAATTTTCGCTTTATCGATACTGCCGGTATAAGGAACTCAAAAAATAAAATTGAGAAAATTGGTATCGACAGAACATTCAAAAACATTGGTAAAGCAAATATTGTTCTGATTATTGTTGAACCAAACCACAACATCAAGCAATTGCTTGATAAAGTTAAAAAAGCCGCCGATAAAGAAGCACATATTTTTGTAGTAGTCAATAAAACGGATATTTACGATAGCGATGTAATTAAAAACTCTTTTGCCGATATTAAAGAAGATATCACATATATTTCTGCTAAAAACAAAAGCAATATAGATAAACTTACATCAAAAATTACAGATGTTATTAATTTAAAACAAATTGACGGCAATGAGTTTATTGTTTCAAATGCTAGACATTATGAAGCATTACAAAGTGCAAACAAAGCAATTGAAAGAACTATAGAGGGCATTAATAACAATATCTCAGGCGATTTTTTATCTATGGATATTCGCGAAGCTATTCATTATCTTGGAGAAATAACCGGTGAAATCACTAATGACGAAGTGCTTGGTTCTATTTTTGAAAAATTTTGTATAGGAAAGTAACCATCGCAAAACAAACAAATACTAAAAATATATTTTTTACCCGATAGTGTAAAGAGAAAAGTTGAAGATTTTGCGAAAGATTAATTAATTTTGATAATATATTGCAATAAAAAAAATATTGAATCCCATAAAACCATATGGGCTGACAAATAGCGATTTAGAAAACCTAAATGATAAAAAGTGTTAAAATCTTGACGAAAATTCAAGAAATGTATAGATTTGTTGCAACAAAATATAACAAATTTTGTTATATTTACAGGCAATAAAAAAGGAAACTGTAAAAATATCATGGCAAAACACATTATAGAGGGCAAATATTCTCACGGTAAGAATAATTTAGAGTTTATACTATCATTAATAGAGTTTAATGAAGATGATAACATAATTATTTATTCTCCAGCAATTGATCTTAGTGGATATGGTAAAAGCAGGGAAGAAGCTCAAAAATCATTTGAAAATGCAATGGAAGAGTTTTATAGATATACAATGAATAAAGGTACTTTTGAAACTATACTTAAAAAATTAGGATGGAATATAAAGGGAAGCAAAAATAAAAGAAAATATATACAGCCATTTTTAGACAAACTATTACAAGAAAAAGAATATCTACAAGAGATTGTTAGAGAAAAAGATTTTCGTAAATTTCAACATCAAGTAAATTTATCATGCTAAATGTCTACTATACATTTACGCAATATATCCTTAAAAGAACATCGGCAATTTTTAAAGAAGTTTGGTTGTAAATGCAATAGAACAAAAGGCGGACATGAGCATTGGAGCCACAAAAATTGTGATAGAACTCTAACTTTACAATCTCATATATCTCCTGTACCAGAATTTATAATAAAACAACACATAAGGTATTTGGGTATTGACAGAAAAGAGTATTTAAGAATATTGTTTGACTTATAATCCATTCATTTGATTGATATACAAATCTAATAATTTTTAATCTTCCAACAAACAGAGTTGCAAAATCAATTAATATTTTAAATATATAATTTGTTAATTTTGAATACTTTTTGTTAATTTTGAAAAAATAATTTAAAATCATTGTAATTATGTTAAAAAATATTCTTTTTTCAGTTTTGATTATTGTTTTAATTAGCTTTCTTTTTGGGAATACAATTAATGCCCAATGGACACAAATAGGAAATGATATTGATGGTGAGGCAACCGAAGATGAATTTGGTTATTCTGTAAGTTTAAGTTCTGATGGTTCTATTGTGGCTATTGGTGCTTATATGAATGATGGAGGCGGACAGTCTTCAGGTCATGTAAGGGTTTATGAAAATGTTGCAGGAAATTGGACTCAAAAAGGCAACGATATTGATGGTGAGGCTAATGGTGATTATTCAGGAAATTCAGTAAGTTTAAATTCTGATGGTTCAACTGTGGCTATCGGTGCTCAAGGAAATAATGGAATTGGCATAGATGTAGGTCATGTAAGGGTTTATGAATATAATGGCAGTAATTGGATACAAATTGGTAATGATATTGATGGTGAAGCTGATGATGATAATTCAGGACACTCTGTAAGTTTAAATTCTGATGGTTCAACTGTGGCTATCGGTGCTCAAGGAAATAATGGAATTGGCATAGATGTAGGTCATGTAAGGGTTTATGAATACAATGGCAGTAATTGGATTCAAATTGGTAATGATATTGATGGTGAGGCTAATGGTGATTATTCAGGACATTCTGTAAGCTTAAGTTCTGATGGCTCAATTGTGGCTATTGGGGCTTATATGAATGATGGAAATGGCACTAATGCAGGACATGTAAGAGTATATGAAAACATTGGTGGTAACTGGATACAAATTGGTAATGATATTGATAGTGAAGCTTCTGGAGATAATTCAGGATATTCTGTAAGTTTAAGTTCAGATGGCTCTATTGTAGCTATTGGTGCACCTTTTAATAATGGAAATGGAACATATGTAGGTCATGTTAGAGTATATGAAAATATTGGAGGTAATTGGACACAAATTGGGAATGATATAGATGGTGAAGCTGATGATGATTGGTCAGGACATTCTGTAAATTTAAACTCTGATGGCTCTATTGTGGCTATTGGTACTCCTTATAATGATGACAATGGTAATAATTCAGGTCATGTAAGGGTTTATGAATACAATGGCAGTAATTGGGTTCAAGTGGGTAGTGATATTGATGGTGAGGCTTCTGGTGATGAATTGGGTAATTCTGTAAGTTTAAGTTCAGATGGTTCAATTGTGGCTATTGGTGCTCATTTTAATAATGGTATTGGATTTAAGGTTGGTCATGTTAGAGTGTTTAATAATCCAACATTGGGAATTAATATAAATTCACCAAATAAAAATATTTCTATTTACCCAAATCCTACAACTGGAAAAATAAGAGTAAATAAAAAAGATATTCAAAAAATTGAGATTATTGATATTCATGGCAAACAAATATACATTGGCAATACTAATGAAATAGATATAAGTAAACAATCAAAAGGAATTTACTTTATAAAAGTGATAACACAAAATGGTGTTGGAGTTAAGAAAGTGATTTTGGAGTAAGCTTAAAAACACAATTCTATATTTAGGATAGTCTCTAATTCCTCCCCTTTGGGGAGGTTAGGAGGGGCTTTTACCTAATAATTCCAAAGTTCATGTTTATCCCAGAACGCTTTTGCTTTTTCATATCCATTTTCGTATGATAATTTCATCCACTGTTTAACTTTATTCATGTCTTTAAGAACTCCATCCTCATTAAAATAACACACTCCAAGAGTATATTGAGCTTCTGCATGTCCTTGCTCGGCAGCTTTTTCATACCATCTTATTCCTTCTTTATAATCTTTAAGTATAAAATCTTCATTATAATAACATACTCCAAGATTAAATTGTGCTTCTGCGTCTCCTTGTTTAGCTGCTTTTTTATACCATCTTACAGCTTCTTTATAATCTTTGAGAACTCCTTTGCCCTCGTAATAACATAATCCAAGATTATTCTGAGCTTTTACATTTCCTTGTTCAGCAGCTTTCTCAATCCATTTAATAGCTTCTGTGTAATCATTAATGTCTCCTTTAAGATAACATGCACCAAGTTCATACTGAGCTTCGGCATTTCCTTGCTCAGCTGCTTTTGTATACCATGTTATAGCTACATTATAATCTTTAATAACACCTTTTCCCTCATTATAGCATAATCCAAGATAAGATTGTGCTTCTACATTTCCTTGCTCAGCCGCTTTCTTAATCCATTTAATAGCTTCTGTGTAATCATTAATCTCTTCTTTAAGATAACATACTCCAAGTTCAAATTGTGCATTTGCATCTCCTTGTTCAGCAGCTTTAGTATACCATTTCATAGCTTCTTTATAATCTTTAAGAACACCTTTGCCCTCATAATAACATAAGCCAAGACAACATTGTGCTCTTATATTTCCTTGTTCAGCAGCTTTGGTATACCACTTTACAGCTTCTTCATAATCAGTTGGTACACCCCATCCATTATAATAACATAATCCAAAATTATATTGTGCTCCTATGTTTCCTTGTTCAACTGCTTTCTCAATCCACTTTATAGCTTCTGTGTAATCATTGAAAGCACTATCTCCTTTAAGATAACATACTCCAAGTTCATATTGTGCATATACATTTCCTTGTTCAGCAGCTTTAGTATACCATTCTACAGCTTCTTCATAATCTTTAAGAACACCTTTGCCCTCATTATAACATAATCCGAGACAATATTGTGCATACGCATTTCCTTGTTCGGCAGCTTTAGTATACCACGTTATAGCTTCTTTATAATCTTTTAGTACACCTTTTCCATAATGATAACATATTCCAAGACCAAATTGTGCATCTTCATTTTCTTGTTCAGCAGCTTTGGTATACCATTTTACAGCTTCTTTATAATCAGTGAGTACACCAATTCCATTATGATAACATACTCCAAGATTATACTGAGCATCTGCATTTCCTTGTTCAGCAGCTTTTGTGAACCATATTACAGCTTCTTTATAATCTTTGAGTACACCTTCTCCATTATAATAATGTAATCCAAGCTCAAATTGTGCTTCTGCAAATCCTTGTTCAGCAACTTTTCTGAAGCATGCTACAGCTTCTTTGTAATCTTTGAGTACACCTTCTCCATTATAATAACATAATCCAAGAACAAACTGTGCTTCTTTACTTCCTTGTTCAGCAGCTTTCTCAAACCATTTTACTGATTCTTTATGATCTTTGAGAATACCTTTTCCTTCATAATAACATATTCCAAGATTATATTGTGCTTCTACATCTCCTTGCTCAGCCAATTTTTTAGTTTCTCCAAAAGTTTGAGAATTAATTTGCTGTATAAAGACAAAAAAAGTAAGAAGTAATAAGAATATTATTTTTTTCATTTTAAATTGTTGTGATTATATACAAATTTATAAATCAGAAAATAACAGTTTTAAAGTTTATTCATAGTTAACTATGCAAAACTAACATTTTTTTTTTAACTCTTCCAAAATATTTAGAATATAAGCAGATCGAAAAAAATGATTAATTTTTATTTGAACAACATTAATACATGATTGGAAACTATAAATAAATTTTGTGTACTTTTGGAATTGTGCAAACAGAAGAAACAAATAACAGGGATTTTAGTAGTGAACTTATTTTCACAAGTTCTAAAAGTAGCGGACCCGGGGGTCAGAATGTAAATAAAGTAAATACAAAAGTTGAACTTCGTTTAGATATAGCCAATTCTGTGTTATTAACAGACGAAGAAAAAGAAATTATTTTTGATAAATTATCAAATAGAATTAATAAAGATGGAGTACTTATTATAACTTCTCAAGATCAACGTTCACAATTAAAAAATAAAGAAAATGCTATAGGAAAGTTATATGAACTTATTGAAGAAGCCCTTGTTATACCAAAAGAGCGAAAAAATATAAAACCCTCAAAGGCATTAAAAGAAAAGCGTCTTAAAAACAAAAAAATAATATCAGAGAAAAAAACTTTGCGAAAAAATATTGATTTAGATACGTAAATAGCAAGTTCAAATTGATTTCAGAAGCATAAGATTTACATTCTACTTTTGCTTGTCCTTTCCAAAGGAATTTGTCGGGATTTGATAATACAAGTTTATCAACAATTAAATCTATTAAACCCAAACTATGAAATAGAAATAAAAATAAATTTCTATTGCATAATCGGGGTTAAACGAATAGGATTGTATTTCCCAATCCAATTATCAACATGGGGATGTAATAATATCTCATTTCTATTTTTGGGAACTTTATAATGTATAAGTTCTTTTTTTAATCATTTCTCGTAAAATATAATTGCCTTGAAATTAAATATATAATGTGATTTCGTAAACTTTTTTGCATGTTTTTTTAATTTTTATGTTTTCACACAGTCTCTGAAGGACGGGGCCACTGATAAAAATTACGTCAAAATCAAAAAAACAAAAATTAAAAATAACTTTAATAATAATAGCAAACTCTTTACTTTTGCTTTTAACTTTAAATTTTAGTCATTTTGCCCCGAGTGCTCGGGGTAAGTATTTTAATTTTTAATATCATGCTAAAGAAAATAATATTATTTATTGCCATAGTAACAATTGCAGGCAACAGTTTTGTAAAAGCTGACGAGGGTATGTGGATACCCATATTGCTTAAAAAATACAATATAGCAGATATGCAGAAAAAAGGCTTTAAACTCACTGCCGAAGATATCTACAGTGTTAACAAAGCATGTATGAAAGATGCAATTGTAATTTTTGGACGTGGATGTACGGGTGAATTAATTTCAGAACAAGGTTTGCTTATCACTAATCATCATTGTGGATATGGGCAAATACAAACACATAGTTCTGTTGAGCACGATTACCTTACCGATGGTTTTTGGGCAAAAAATAAAAATGAGGAATTATCTAATCCTGGTTTAACTGTAACATTTTTGGTGCGAATAGAGGATGTAAGCGAAAGAATATTATCAGATATTGATGAAAATACTGATGAAAAAGAAAGACAAACAAAGATACAATCAGAAATTAAAAAGCTTCAAAATGAAGCTTCAAAAGACAATCAATATAAAATTGAGATAAAACCATTTTATTATGGAAATGAATATTACATGTTTGTTTATGAAATATTCACCGATGTGCGTCTTGTAGGTGCTCCACCATCGGCAATAGGAAAATTTGGGGGAGATACTGATAATTGGATGTGGCCACGTCATACAGGCGATTTTTCTTTGTTTAGAATTTATGCTGACAAAGACAATAAACCTGCCGATTATTCGCCCGACAATGTTCCTTACAAACCTAAATATCATTTTCCTGTATCGCTTGATGGTATTAAGGAAGGTGATTTTACTATGGTTTTTGGTTATCCGGGTACAACAGAACAATTTCTTACATCTTATGCAGTAAAACAACTTATGGAAGTTACAAATCCTAGCAGAATTGAGGTAAGGCAAAAGAAACTTGATATAATGAGATCTTTTATGGATAATGACACAAAGACAAGAATTCAGTATTCAACAAAGTATGCACATGTTTCAAATGCCTGGAAAAAATGGATTGGCGAAAACCGAGGACTAAAACGATTAAACGCAATAGAAAAGAAAATTAAACTTGAAAAGCAGTTTCAGGAATGGGCAAATGCCGATACTAAGCGAAAAGAAATGTATGGCAACTTATTACCCGAGTATGAAAAATTATATAAAGATATAGAACCATTTCAAAAAACCATTGCTTATCTTTATGAAGTACCATTTTTTCTCGATATTTTTAAAATGGTATCTCAAGTTACAAGACTTGGAAATCAAAATACTAAGCCAATTGAACAAAGAGTTGAAGGTGTTAAAAAAAGTGTTAAGGCAACTTTAAAAAATTATAACATTGAAACAGATAAAAAGCTATTTGCCGAACTAATTAAAATATATTACGAAAAAACAGATAAGGAGTATCATCCTGAATTTTACAATACTGTAATAAAAAAATACAAAGGCGATTTTAATAAATATACAAATGATGTTTATAGTAAATCAATATTTACTGATAAGGAAAAGTTAGACAATTTTTTGGATAATTATACTGAAAAATCGGATAAAAAGCTGCAAAAAGACCCTTTGTATAATATCAATAATCAGTTTATAAACATTTATCTTTTAAAAGTATTTTACAATTACCGCAGCCTTAACGATAAAATAAACAAGCTGCACCGACTGTATGTTAAAGGAATGAAAGAAATGCAAGCTGATAAGTTGTTTTATCCCGATGCCAATTTTACAATGAGAATTGCTTATGGTAAAGTTGACGATTACCAACCTAAAGATGGTGTACGGTACAAGCTGAACACTACTTTAAAAGGAATAATTGAGAAAGATAATCCAGATATTTACGATTATAATGTACCGGAAAAACTAAAAGAGCTTTATAACAAAAAAGAATATGGCAGATATGGCATAAATTCTACAATGCCCGTGTGTTTTACTGCAACAAATCATACTACAGGTGGAAACTCAGGCAGCCCTGTATTAAATGCAAGAGGAGAGCTTATAGGCATTAATTTTGACAGAAACTGGGAAGGCACAATGAGCGATATTATGTACGACCCCGAAATGTGTAGAAATATTAGTCTGGATATTCGTTATGCACTTTTTATTATAGACAAGTTTGCAGGAGCAAAGCATATTGTTGATGAAATGACTCTTGTAAAAACAAAACCTTATGTTCCGGGAACAATTAGAACTCCACTTGAAGCTATTCCTGAAAAAGCCAAACTTAATAATATTGATAAATAGATTGTTAAATTGTTTCATTGTTATAATAAAAATATGGAAGGAGAAAAAACAATACAGGAAACTGTACAAAACGAAATTGCTTGTTCAAATTGTTCGGCAAAATTAAAGTTTTCTCCCGGCACCAACTCACTAAAATGTGAATATTGCGGAACGGTAAACGAAATAGAAATCAGTGAAGAGGAAATTGAAGAGATAGATTTTGACAAATTCTTAAACGAAAACGACACAAGTGTAGAAAAACAGGAAATTGTTACAATAAAATGTAACAGTTGTGGTGCGGAAACTACTTTAGACCCAAATATTGTATCAGACAGTTGTGCATTTTGCGGAAGCAACATTGTTTTAACCGACGGAACATCATGCAGTATAATAAAACCCAAATCGCTTTTACCATTTATAGTAGATTCTAAAAAAGCTTTTACGCTATTTCGTACATGGATTAAAAAACTTTGGTGGGCACCAAGTGCTCTTAAAAAGTTTGCCAAGCTAAATAAAAAAATAGCAGGCATGTATATTCCATTTTGGACTTACGATTCAAATACTACTTGCCAGTACAGAGGTCAGCGTGGCGATAATTACACAACAACCGAAACATACTCAACAGTTGTGAATGGGAAATCGGTAACAAAAACAAGAACTGTTACACGCATACGTTGGAGATCGGCTTCGGGTAGTGTAAATAACAAATTCGACGATGTGTTGGTAGTTGCTACAACATCATTGCCAAAAAAATATCTTGAAAAACTTGAGCCTTGGGATTTGGATAGCCTTATACCTTTTGACGAAAAATATTTAAGCGGATTTCGTACCGAAAGCTATCAGGTGGGCATTAAAGAGGGTTTTGACGATGCCAAAATTAAGATGACAAAAGAAATTAAAGTAACAGTTAAAAAAGATATTGGTGGCGATCATCAGCGAATTTCTAAAATGAATACTAAATATAACGATATTACATTTAAGCATATTCTGTTGCCTGTGTGGATAAGTGCATACAAGTTTAAAGATAAGGTTTACAGATTTATGATAAATGCCCGAACAGGAGAGGTGCAGGGCGAAAGACCTTATAGCTGGATAAAAATTACACTTGCTGTATTGGCTGTTTTGGCAATAATTGCTGCTATTGTTCTTGTGGTGCAGTATTATAATGGTGGGGAGAAGTATTAATTATAAGCTTGGGTAGGATAGAAGCTATGCTTAATAAGGTTTATCAATCAATTAGTCAAAAAGAAGTTTCATTAGGCATATAAATGTTTTTGTTCCTTATTTGCAGCAAATGACAAACATGCATTTATTTGAATCTCATTTAATTCAGGATAATCTGCAATAATTTCTTTTCTTGTCATACCGTTTGATAACCAAGATAAGACATCATAAACAGAAATTCGTGTGCCTTTAATAATTGGTTTCCCGAACCTCTTATCTCTGTTTATTTCTATGTATTTATTAAATCGTATCATATTACAAAAATAATCAAATATTTTTCTCTTGTCAATTTTATTATTGTTTTTTTGTAAAGAGATTATTTCTCTACTTATTTTTTGTGTATTGAATTCCAATCTTCATCAGATACGTATAAAATAGATTCTCCAAGTGAACTTCCTTTAAAAGCTTCTTTACTATAAACATATTCTTTAAAAGTATACTCCTTGTAATTACTATTCGCTTCATTTGGATATAACTTAAGAGTAATATTATCATAATTAATTTCTGCACGAAGATTACCATTTTCATAATATACTTTATGTATACCTACTCCATTGTGAAGTACTGAACAATGGTACTTTCTTTTATTACCAATTTTAATAAACTTACCTTCATACCATAATTGACCATTATAATATGGAGCTTGTATAAGAACTGTATCCTTACTTAAAGTAAATCCTTTAGTTGGAAAAAGTAATTGATGATCATATCCAAATGCCGACCAAATACATTCACCCATATTAAAATAGCTTAACATGCTATAGTTTTTTTCCTCTATAACTCCTCTAAAAAAACACCCATTTAATGTATCATTAATATATGTTTTAATGCCTGCTACTTTTCCTTCCCACATATCAATCCATTTGCCTTGTCTTAATCCATTCTCATCTGTATAATTAATAGAATCGGAATAATCAATTTTATATGGTTTTATTATTATGGAATCTTGATTGGGAATTTTAGTAATAATACCTTCTTGTTTGCTCTCAGAATTGTGATTTGTACAACTAACAAAAACAAATATTAAAATTAAAAATATTACCAATTGTTTTTTCATACAATAAAATTACACATAAATTATTTTTTAACAAAAAAAGGATACTGCGTACCCTCAAATAAAAAAAAGGAGAAACTCAAACTAACACTATTTTCATATCCCGAGTTCAAGTTAATTTAATTTTTCTTTAATATTATTTTTCATTTTATATACATCACTACTTACATCGGGCATACATATTGATGCATACCATGGTAAATTATCGGTAATATATACTGCATACATTTTTGTTTGAAAATTGGGTGCTGTTACAAACAGCTTCATTAGTTTTTCTTTTTCTTGATTAAATTTTTTAATGTTTTTTTTATCTGTATCTGTTTGGGGAATAAAATCGTCGTATTTATTTGAAAGGTGTGCAATATTGTGTTTTTTATATAATGTTCTTTTAACTTTATAAACAGAGTCGTTATTGAATTTTATTGCTACAATTTCTTTATCGGAAAGCTTTTTGCTAAAAGTATATTTAAGTTGATACTTAAATTTATCAATTATTTTATCTATTACCCATGCTTCGTAGCTGCCACTTGTTTTATCACAATTTATAAAATTACATATTAAAGTGGTATCAACACTTGTAATAAGAATAGTGTTAGATGAATCTTGACTTACAAGCCAGTTTTCTGAAACTATACTTTTTATTTCTAAAAATATATTATTATCAATTACTGAAACAGTATTTGTTTGTTTTGTGTTTGATAAACTGCTGCATAAAACAAATATTAGCAGACTACTTATAATTGTAAAAATTAATGTTTTCCAGAATTTACTCATAGCTTATATATTTATATGTTTATATACCATAAAGATAATATTTTTTATTTAATTTAAAAATACTTTTTACTTGCGGCAGATTTACAAACTCATTAGAGTGGGGGTAAGGCTACGCTATGTTTTCGTTGTGTTGTACCTCTTAATATTTACAACCAACACAACACTATGAAATATAGCGATTGTTGGCAAATCGTTTTTTACTGTTTTACAAACTTTTTAGTTATTGTCCTTTCATCAGTAGTCAACTTAATAAAGTAAATTCCCTTTGGTAAATCAGATACATTTATTGTATTAGTAGTTGAAATAAATGCTTTTACTGTTTTACCTGTAAGGTCAATGATATTAACTTCTTGAATGTTTTGTTTTGCATCAATTGTTAAGTGAGATGATGCAGGGTTTGGATGGATAGATAAATTAAAAAAGTTATGTTCATTTATTCCTACAGTTGAACACGCATTATTACAATTAGTACTAAATGAGGCCCAAGCAGTAATCCAACTCCAGTTGGTCGTTGACCAAGTAGAATCATCTACTTCAATACAAGTAAGATTGGGATTTGAATCAGGTAAGAAGCCTGTGAAATTAGCATTGTTCCCATTTTTTACATTTAAACAAGTTAATTCATTATCGTTACAACGGAAGTAAGTTAAAGCCATATTCTGAGAAACATTTAAATTGGTTAATTCATTAGCACCACATTCAAATTCAGTTAAAGCTGTATTTTGAGTAACATCTAAATTGGTTAATTCATTATCTCCACAATTAAATTCAGTTAAAGCTGTATTTTGAGTAACATCTAAATTGGTTAATTTATTATCGTTACAAAGCAATACAGTTAAAGCAATATTCTGAGAAACATTTAAATTGGTTAATTGATTGTGCCAACAACGCAAGTAAGTTAAAGCAGTATTTTGAGATAAATCTAAACTTGTTATTACATTATAGTCACATAATAATTGAGTTAAAGCTGTAAAATCTTCTATCCCTGTTAAATCACTAATGGACAATTGTTGAATTGTTAAATGAGTTACCGTATCTATATTACTTGTTAGAACTGACCCATCAATTGTTCCATCCAGACCTAGATTTATTAGTCCTTGTTCAAAACCAGGGTCAGGAATGGCTGTCGTTTGGGCAATAATTATATTAGAGAATGTAATAATCAATAAAATTGATAGTAGTTTTTTCATAGTAGTTTTCTTTTATGTTTGCCAACTATTAGATAACATGCATTAATACTTGTTATATCTCTTATAGCTACAAGTTTTTTTAATAAATCATTAATAATGTTAAACAAAGATAACAAAAAAAGGGAGCAAAGCTCCCCAATTCATAATTCTTAATTAACTATTCTCTTCTTCTTCTTTTGTCTTTTTTGTGGTGCTTATAATAATTTTAAATCCCCAGTCTTCAATTTGTTTTTCATGTCCGTAATATAAAGCTAAAAGCAAATCTCTTATTCGTGCCACATTGTAATACATAGTTCCTTTGGTGCGTATGTTTTGATCTTTGGCAAAACCCAGCAAATCGTTTAATCTTTCGCTTACCGATTCGGCATCGTCGTGATATTTATTAGAATAAGTGATATATCCATCGGCTTCTTTGCCATATGTTTCAAATGTTTTCATATCAAAACTGTTTAGCGGAGAATCTTTACTTAGTTCTTTATGACGTGCCACACATTTTTTGGCTGCATCTAATATATCGTAAGGCGAACGATTGGGTAAACTAACTCTATAACCTGTTTTGCCTTGTACAACTCTAAATCCAAATTTTTGCAACTCCTCTCTATTCTCAAAATAAGCATTAATAAGTATAGGTTTCATTCTATTCATATTACTGTATATAGTGTTGGGTGTGTGCGAATCCTGCCCCTTATATATACCTATAAGTAAATAGGCTTTTTCGGTATATTTTTCGCCTTCAAAATGCAATTCGCTTACCTGTGCCAACAAATTGTGGGCTGTAACTTGGTTTTTTCTAAACAAATTCATGTCTGTTAAGTCTTTTACAGGCGATTGTTCGCCTAATTTTAGGTCTTCGGCACCAATATTTCCACATAAATTAATAAATTCAGACTTATCTTGCCTGTTCATTTCTACTTTAACATTTACTCTTTTCATAATACTTTAAATTTAGAGGGTTTATATTAATATATAATTAAAATACAGATATATATAATGATTTACAATTTGCGAGAAATCGAAATAACGAGCTCGTTATTTGGATTTAAAAAGATTTAAATAGATATAACGACTCCGTTAATAGGATTTAAAATGTTTTAAATAGACATAACGACTCCGTTAATAGGATTCAAAATGTTTTAAATAGACATAACGACTCCGTTAATAGGATTCAAAATGTTTTAAATAGACATAACGACTCCGTTAATAGGATTTAAAATGTTTTAAATAGAGATAACGACTCCGTTAATAGGATATTTTCATGAATAAATAGAGATAACGACTCCGATAAATCGATATATCTGCAAAAATGTAAAAGAACCTTTTTAATTATTAATTCTTAATTTTAGCAAATGTACTAAATAAACAGAGCGATGTCAAGTATATAGGTGTTTATTTTTGTTTTTTTATTAAATGTTTTTGGGGATGGTTTGTTTTAATGGGTTTTATTTAGTGTTGGCAAACGTATTTATTGTTTCCATTTATTCAATTTTCTCTAGTTCTATTCTATAATTACTATTTGGGTTTTCAGACTCTAAAACCATTTTATTATTTGTAAGCTTTAGAATAATGAAATTAGAACATATATTATTAAATGGTCCATAGTTTATACTGTCTATAAAAAAAGGATGTAAATAGACCCTTTTATAATCTAATTCAGTTGCATGGTCAAAACTCCACTGACTAGTTTGATTTTCCAGATAACTTTCTATACAATCACTTACAGTATAATCCCAAATATAATCATATTCTGTACTTGCTATAGTAGTGAGATTAATTTGTCTGCAATTTATTAATGCAATAGAATCAATACCACTGATTAAATATTTCTCAACCTTCCATTTTCCCTCAATTCTATTTATAGGGCTTCTAAAACTTACTAATGGTCCCTCTTTGTATTTCTTACATCCAGAAAAAATGCTAATGATAATTATAAGTGATAATATATAAGTGAGTTTTTTCATTTTTATGCTTGGAACACTCCAATAAAATGCAGTAGTGTTGTTTATTTACAGTAAATTATTAAACAAAAATAATAATAAAACTTTTGTTTAGCAATAAAAAATCTGTTTAAGGCTTATTTATCTGTTTTCCTTACCACACGCTGCAAAGCGTGCGGCAGCGGGGGTTAGCATCTGGCGATTCTTTGTAAATTTCAACTTAGTCATAAAAAGATGAATCATATTGACTAAATCTGTAATGTTTCAAGACTTTACCAGATGAATCAATAAATATATATATACTCACAAATGGTGAAATATTACTAACAAGTACTTCAACAATGGCTATGTTTTCGGATGGAATCATCTTAGAATGATAAATGAATATGCTAGCATAATTCTTATTTCTAACATCCATATACCTTAATGTATACTTGTTTTTATTTTCGGGAAATTGATATTTAATTTTTTTTGATTTAAACTTCTTATAAGAGATGTAGAATGAGCATTTTTCCATCAGGAAAAGTTCACTTTTTCTTGTCATCTTTTTCGAGATATACCTTGTGCCGTTATATGCATAATGAGGAATTAGTGTTTTCGGAATCTCTTCTTCGTGAATTTTATTCCATTCTTTTATTGCATCCACAAGCAAATCGCTTTCCTTCTTAAAATTTTTATCTACTAATTGTTTATCTGCATTGGAGATTGGATAAAACGATATCAGATTATAGAATGATCGAACGTCATGATATTGAACCATATTAGCAATACGTATTCTTTCGATACTGGAATCTATATCAATAATTGAATCATTTTTTATTATATAATCTAAAGCAATTATTTCATAGTCTACTTCTTGACTTTGCCCACTAAGAACTGCAATTGTTGTTAAAATCGTTAAAATAAATTTCTTTACCATATCTCTAATTTAAATTCGCTTGGTGCTAACAATTAGTATAAACGTACAGGTGATGTTATTTCGCTTATAGCTACACCATGTTTATTTATAGTAAATTATTAAACAAAAATAACAAAAAAACTTTTGTTTAGCAATAAAAAATCTGTTTAACAGCTATTTCATTTTGGTTAATGTTAATTACATGAGCCAAATTTCAAATTTCAAATTACAAATTCTATCTTTGCACAATAAATCAACAAATATATATGTCGATTATAGTTGAAAATATTACCAAATTATATGGTAAGCAAAAAGCCCTTGATAAAGTTTCGTTTGAAATAAATTCGGGTAGTATTGTAGGTTTTCTTGGACCAAACGGAGCAGGCAAAACTACTATGATGAAAATTATTACGGGTTTTATTCCGCAATCGTCGGGGGTGGTAAAAGTAAATGGGAGCGATGTAATTGAACATTCTATTAAAATTCGTAAAGAAATTGGCTATTTGCCCGAAAATAATCCTTTGTATTATGATATGTACGTTAAAGAATATCTTACTTATGTTGCAAAGCTTTACAAATTGGGTAAATCAACAAAGCAAAGGGTAGAGGAGATGATTGAGAAAACCGGATTGCAAATTGAACAAAAGAAAAAAATAGGGGAATTATCAAAAGGGTATCGTCAGCGTATTGGACTTGCACAGGCTTTAATTCATGACCCTAAAGTTTTAATACTTGATGAGCCAACTTCGGGCTTAGACCCAAATCAGATTATTGATATTCGTAATCTTATATCAGACATTGGCAAACAAAAAACCGTATTGCTTTCTACACACATTATGCAGGAAGTAGAAGCTATTTGCGATAAAATTATTATTATTAATAACGGCAAAATTGTAGCCGACGATAAAACCAAAAGCATACAAAACAAAGCTATTGACAAGTATCAGACAGTTGTTGTAGAATTTGATGCAGAAATTAGTTCAAAACTGCTTAAAGAAATAAAAGGTGTTACAAAAGTTGTGAAATTAGAAAACAATAATTGGTTAATACAAAGTAAAGCAAGCGAAGATATAAGAGCTAAAATATTTAATTTTGCAGTTAAAAATAAAATTGCCGTATTATCGCTGCAAAAGAAAGAAAAAAATCTGGAGGAAGTTTTTAGAGAGCTTACGAAATAAGAAACGCAGTTTATTTATATCCTTAAAAGAATTTCACATTAGTAGCATCGGTGTTTAAACCAAACTCGTAGCGAAGAAGTATTTCGTTAGTTCCTTTGCTGTAGTTTGCAATTTCTGATGTGGGAAAATCGTGCGAAAATCCAAATCTTAATTGTGGTGTTAGTTGATATTCTAAAAGCCATACTATTGCATCTTCTGTTCTGACAGATAGCCCGAACCATAACAGGTTTTTATATATTAAACTACAGTTAAGGTCAAGTTGTGCTGCATATTCAGGATACGATTTAAAAAGAAACGAAGGCTTTAAATTTAGTTCATCGTTAAGCCTAAATAAAACCCCGCTTGAGAACATAAAATTATTATGTTTAAATTCAAGACTGTTGTCAACAATTGTTTCCTGATTGTAGTTTACAACAAAAGGAGAGGAGAAGCCAATATAATATTTAGGGTGTTTGTAGAACACGCCAAAGCCAAAGTTCGCCAGAGTTTCGCTGTGGTTATTTTGGAAAACAATATCGTTAGGAGCTGTGGTATTAATTTTATCCCAGTTGGAATTAATAAAACTTAATCCAATGCTTGTTCCAAAAGCAAGTTTGCCTTTTTTTACAGGAATTCTGTATGAATAATAGCTGTTAATGGCTGTGTGTTTCGATACTCCAATATTATCGTTTATTAATGCAATTCCAATTCCAATTCTTTTTTTGTTTACAGGCATGTGTGCACTAATATTTTGAGTTTTTGGTGCTCCACTAAATCCAGCCCACTGGTTTCGCGAAGTCATTGAAATGCTTAATACTTCTCTGCTTCCGGCATAAGCAGGGTTTATAGATAAATAATTAAACATATACTGACTATAAAACATACTATATTGCGAAAATGCAGCAGAGCAGCTAATAAATAGTAGTAGTATTATAATTATTCTCTTCATTTGTTTTGGGCTAAAGCCCATTTAATTTTTGTACTTCAACCCCGACCTAAAGATCGGGGCAATTTATCATCGTTTAATTACTAAATAGCCTTTAAATTTACCTTTATCTTTTACTTCCAATATATAGAAATAAGTACCGTCTGGCATATCAGCATCATTATAATTTTTTCCTTCCCAATTGTTATTATAGTTTTCCTGATATAATATTTCATTACCCCATCTGTCGTATATCCATAAAGTAGCATCAAATTCATCAATTAGTCCTCTAATTACAAATTTATCGTTAACACCATCACCATTTGGCGAAAATCCGCTGGGAATAAGAATATCAAGATTTACATTTATTAGCAGAGTATCTGTTTTTGTTTCACAAACGCTATTACTTAATGTCCATGTAATAAGATTATCGCCGGCAGGAATTCCATGTATTATGGTGTTTGGGTCATAATCATCAATAAACAATCCTCCTCCTTTTATTAATTCCCAGTGCCCGTTAAATAATGGAGGCAATATTGCGTTAAGCATTACATCATACTGATAATCCAAAAATATATCTTTGCCCGCATAGTTGATACTATCAAGCAAAGGTTCAGTAAACTCTATTTGCAAAAAGTCGTTAGCATCACATTTTTCGTTAAACTCTATCCATTCAATAGAATATGCGCCATAGTTGGCAGCATGAATATTGGTTTTGGGATCGTAAATATCATCAAAACTAATGTCTGTTTGTGTAAGCCATTCGCCATGATTTCCTGCTGTAGAAATAATTGCATTTAAACCATCAGATGTTGATAATTCACAAATAGTAGTATCGTATCCTGCAAAAGCAACAGGATTATCTATAACAACAACGCTAAATACTATTGTCGGGTTTGGTGCTTCACAACCATAAGCATCAAATACACTTGTTAATGAATAATCTGAATTTACAGTAGGAGTAAGGTAGTCGATATATAATGAGTCTACTATGCTATCAATTAACCAAAAATTAGTTCCATCGTTTAGTTCAAACCCCCATGGTAATTCGCCCTGAAAATAAATTTGAAATTCCATCCCATCATCCTTACAAATAGAGTCTTCATAATTGAAAGTATAAGAAGGAGAAGGTTTTATTGTTATTTCAATTTCACTACTTGTGTTAGTTTCCATACATGAGTTTACTATTCTTCTAAAATATGTAGTTTGTGTTAAGTTTTCAGACTGGTAATAATCAAAATCATTGATTAATGGAGCATTATTCCAGTTGCCACCTTGTATGCTGTCTTGCCATAAATATGAATAAACCCCATCACCTCCTGTTGGTGAACTTAAAGGACCCATTATCAATTGTGTATTATTGCAAATTGAATAATCAGGAAATGAAGCAGGGTAAATAATATTATTTTCAATTGGTTCTGATATCTCTATAACAATTACATTACTAATGTATACTTCTGTTGCACATTGTGGCGCTAATAAAGTAACTTTTCTTTTATAGTAAGTAGTTTCTGTTAAAATACCGGGGAAATAATTTTGCTGATTTGAAACAGATGTCCAGATTAAGCTATCAGTACTATATTCCCATGAAAACGTTATGTCAGATCCATACAATTGTTCTGGATAAGTTCCATAAAGCGTATCAATAACATCACCGGTACAAATAAACTGATCATATCCTATATAATTATCATTTGCATTAATTACATATACTGGTAAAATATTGCTTTCACTGGCACAAACACCACTATAAACCATTCTTAGATAATAAGCAGTGTAAGTATTTATAACAGGTGTATAATCTTGTTGAATGCCAACAGAATCCCATACAAAGCCATCGGTGCTCATAAACCAGTAAATATCATATAAGCCAACACCACCTGTAGGAGTACTACCAATTATTGTGTTAACAACTGCTCCATTACATATAGTATCTACGTATTCTCCATTAATTGTAATGTTATTGTTTGTAATTGCCAAAGTAGTATCAAGTTGAATAGAAATAATATTACTTGTGTCGATACATCCTCCGGAGAAAACAATTCTTCTAAAATATGTCAAGTTATATAACAGTTGAGATAAATAACTTGGCTGATTATTTTCAATGCCACCGGCAGGTATCCATGTTATTGTATCAGTACTTTCTTCCCATAAGTAAGTATAGTTCCCGTTACCACCTTGTACGGGTATTAGAGGAGAAATTCTAACAGAGCTTCCTGTACAAACTATTGGATTATATGTGAAAATCTCATTATCTGTAATTGGCCCATTTCTCCTCATTTTACAAACATTACTTAAAGTATCAAGTACACCGCATCCATTAAGCATTACTGCAGTTATCTTTCGTCGGTAATACATGCTGTCAGCTGAAAATTGAGGATAATAATTTTGATCATTATTATTACCATTAGCAGGCACCCAGTTTATGTTGTCAATGCTTTCCTGCCATTCATAATTAAGTGTATCTAAATAATCCAAGCTTGGTTTAGGACCTTTTATTGTATCTGCAATATTGTTTTCGCAAATACCCTGATAACTGTCAATAACATTATCCGTTATTGAGAAAACTTCAATTTGAACAAGGTTGCTTGCTGAAGGACATTCCGTAAGATTAGAATCAATTGTTGCAATTCGGGCATAATAATATGAATTATCGGGATTAGTTAAAAAGGAATAATATTGTAAATTATTGTATATGTCAACAAAGCTAGGATTTACAAAGCTTGAATCTTTAGATTTTAACCAAGCATAGTAGTAATCTATTCCATTGCCTCCGGTAGGTTGTGTCCCACCAATAGAATCGGGTATTTCTCCCCAGCAAGTTGCTTGGTCATTTGCAATTATGTTGTTAATAATAGGAGGTGTGCCTAATAAAACATTAATTGTTATAACATTACTTGTATCTATATACCCATCTGATTCGACTTCTCTTGCAAAATAGAATTTTGGAAAACCGGTTAAAATATATGTGAACATATAACCAATTTCAATATTTGTTCCTATTGCAGGAGTCCAATTAATAGAATCGTTGCTAACTATCCATAAATATGTATATGTACCATTGCCTCCTAATGGTTCAGAGCCTTTTAATGGAAAAGCCATACCGTTATCACAAACTGTCTGGTTATCACCAATAATATTATTTGTAATTTGTCCTTGTAGGGTTAAATTACAAATAAGATAGAAGGCTAATAATATTTTTTTTATAGTATTCAAATGATTATTAATTAATAATCAAAGATATAAATTTTAAAATAAAAAACTGTGAATTTTAATCAGAAATTTGATAAAACAACATTATTATTTTTTATATCTCATTCGTTTAATTGCATTTTTTATTCTGTCTATACTTAAATGCCGTTCTTTTTTATTTTCGTAAATGTCATCAATGGTAACCATAATACCCGATTCTTCAACATTTCCAAAATGATCGTTTAATGCGGTCCCAAAAAATCTCATTGTAGGAGACAGGTTCATATACGTATTGATAAGAGGAGGGATATTTTCGCCCAAAGATCTTACATTTTGTAAAAGAATTTTATAATCTTCTTTGTAGTCTTCTCCTACAAAAATATTGTTTAATTCTTTTATTGGTGTGTTAATTCCTAAAGCGTTTATTGGAGTAATTAGGTTTTCTTTATCTTTAAATTGCTTATTTAAAAAATATAATATCATATCTCTTGCACGTTGATTAAAATCTGTATACATAGTAACTTTACCAAAGAAATATTTTACATTTGGGTGATTAATAACAAGTGAACCTAATCCATCCCAAAGATTATCTAAGGCAAAAAGTTGTGTTTTAGAAGAAGATACGGTTGATTGATAATTAGGTTGAATAAATGACCTTCCCAATTCAATTGTATAGGGTAAATATTCGTTATTAAATTTATCCGAGGAGTTAAAAAGTCTTTTAGTTGCTAAAATGTATTCACCATTTTCATCTTTCATTGCATTTACACACAATATATAACGATATCCGCCCAATATCTCTTCTTTTTTATTATCCCAAACAATTAGTTGTTGGTAGGGGTTTTTAGCAGTATCATATTTGTCAATATCAATTTCTTTTCCGGTGCCTCCACCAGCACTTCTAAAAGTCATTTCTCTTAAACGACCAATTTCTCTTAAAATGTTAGGAGAGTTATGACAATTAATTGAATATAAATAATTATTACCAAAATTAGTTACTCTCAGAAATTTGTCATCAGATAATTCTTTTTTTATTAAATCTTTATGTACAGGGGGAATAATACGTTTCATTTAAATTATTTTTTACAAAATTAGTGAATATTTAACGAATAATAACAGAAAAATATTTTCAATTTATCTATTACTAATGATTAATTTAAAAAATATTTTCAGTTAAGTAATTTTATATTTGTATTTAATTAAGTTTCAATGATAAAATAACATTTTATTAAGTTATTAACAATATGTTAATAATTATTTATTCGGAAAACATTTTAAATTAATACAAAAGTCTTACATTTAACTTTTTAAAGTATAATTAATCAAGAAGTTATGAATAAGGTATTTATTTGGATTTTAATTATCAGTTTTTCGTTATTATTTACCAAAATAAGCAGTGCAAATAATTCAAACTATGGATTTTTTCAGAAACCTGTTAAAGAAAAAATTAAGGATAAGGATCCTGTTAAAGAAAAAAATAAGGATAAGGACGAAGACAAAGAACGTTTTAAAATTCAAATGACTTCTGCGTGGGTAAGATATATTGATGAAGATTATTATGGTGCATTAAGAATATATCGAAAGTTATATGAGAATAATAAAGAACATTCTACCTTGAATTTTAGAATGGGAAAATGTTTTATTGAACTTAATGAGATGGATACTGCTTTAACTCATTTAAAAATGGCATATAAGCAAAATCCACCTGTTAGCAATGAAATACATTTTTTATTTGGAAAAGCATATCAGTATTTGGGAGATTTGCAAAGCGCTATTAATTCATATTATAATTATAAGGCTACTTTAAGTCCAAGACAAAATGAAAGACATGCTGTAAATATTTTATTAAGACAATGCTCTATTGCTAAGGAGTTGATGGAGAGTCCTGTTAATGTACAAATTAATAATTTAGGAAAAAATGTTAACACAAAATATACAGATGCATGTCCTTCAATTAGTGCTGATGCTAAAACTTTAATATTTACTTCACGAAGACCTGAAAACATAGGTGGTAAAATTGATATATTTACTGAAGAATATTATGATGATGTCTATATCTCAAATTGGAATGCCGAGAAAAAAGAATGGTCTGTTGCTGAAAACATCGGTGCACCAATCAACACAGAAGCACATAACGCAAACATGAGTATAACACCGGATGGTAATAAAATTTTTATTTATAAAAATGTAATTGGTGAGACAAAAAGTGGAGACATTTATATAAGTGAAAAAACCCCAACGGGAGAATGGGGAGTGCCAAAAGCATTTGCAAATGAAAATAAATATATAAATACAACATATTTTGAAAGTTCAGCTTGTTTATCTTCAGATGGCAAAACATTATATTTTGTTAGTGAAAGAGAAAAAGAAGGATTTGGACATGGAGATATTTATGTTTCTCATAAAGAGGGTCGAGAATGGACAAAACCTGTAAATTTAGGACCTATAATTAATACAGAAGGAGATGAAATAGGTGTCTATATTCATCCTGATAATAAGACATTGTTTTTTAGTTCAAATGGACATAACACAATGGGTGGTCATGATATATTTATGAGTTTATTGAGTAATGATGGAAAATGGAGTGAACCAATAAATATGGGTTATCCGATTAATACAACACAAGAAGAAATTCACTTTGTATTTACTGCCGACAGGCAAATGGCATACCTTTCAAGTTCGAGAAATGAAGGACATGGAAAAATGGATGTTTATGCCGTAAATATGGCATATTACTTTAAAAACAATACGCAAATTGATGAAAATATGGCATCAACTATTACAGGACCACCTTTAGCAATTCTTAAAGGTAGTGTTGTTGACGGAGAATCGAGTGAGGCATTAGTAGCTAATTTATTAATTAAAGATCTTAGTAACAATAAAACTAAAATTACAAGTTCAAATAAAAATGGCGATTATTTCATAACTCTTCCGGCTGATAGAAAGTATGAGATTACTGTAAAAAATAAAAATTACAAATCTCTTGTTGTGAAGTTTAAATTACCTAAAAATGATGGTGAAATACCAACAATGGTCAAGCATTTATTCTTAAATAAAAAATAGTTGAAATACTTAGCATAATATTAAAACGATGTTTAAAAGACATCGTTTTTTTTTAACTATAACGATACTGAATTGATTTACAAATAAACCTTATGAGATTAATATTTAAGTTGTTGGATTTTATTGCCTTATTGATTATAAGTTTAAGTTTAAATTCGCAAAACATTGATACGAATAAAACAATTACTGCAAATAAAAAGCAATTAGTTTACCAGTTTAATATTCATCAGGATATTGGACCTGCAATATGGAGACAAACTCAACAAGCATTTGACGAAGCAAATGAGTTAAATGCAGATATCATAATAATTAATATGAATACGTATGGAGGATTGGTTAATGATGCTGATTCAATTAGAACAAAAATATTAAACTGCAAAATACCTGTTTATGTGTTTATAAACAATAATGCAGCTTCGGCAGGAGCATTGATATCCATTGCTTGCGATAGAATATATATGCGAAAAGGTGCAAATATTGGAGCGGCAACAGTTGTTGATCAAAGTGGACAACCGGTGCCGGATAAATATCAATCTTTTATGCGTTCTACAATGCGTTCTACAGCCGAGGCTCATGGATATGATACACTAATAAACAATAACGACACTATTAAAAAATGGCACAGAGATCCTAGAATTGCTGAAGCCATGGTTGATCCTATGATATTTATTGAAGGCATTATTGATTCAGGAAAAGTTCTGACTTTTACTACGTCTGAAGCAATTAAACATGGATATTGTGAAGGAACTGCTGAAAATATTCAAGAAGTCATTGATATGGCAGGCATTACAAATTATGAAATAAAGCAATATGAAGCATCGGCAATTGAATCAATTATTGCATTTTTTGTCAATCCTATAATTCATGGTTTATTAATAATGATAATAATTGGAGGAATTTATTTTGAACTTCAAACACCAGGTATTGGATTTCCAATTGGTGCAGCAATAATTGCAACTGTTCTGTATTTTGCACCATTGTACCTTGAAGGATTAGCAGAAAACTGGGAAATTATAATATTCTTTATTGGTTTGATATTATTATTGCTTGAAATATTTGTTATTCCCGGCTTTGGTGTAGCTGGAGTAACGGGAATTATATTTGTCGTTATGGGGCTGTCATTAAGCATGATAGATAATGTGGTATTTGATTTTCGAAATCCTGAAATTGCTGTAAAAACAATTTTAAAGTCATTAACGATTACGTCAATATCTATTGCTGTATCGTTTGTATTGTCCATATATCTTAGTAAAGAAATATTTACTTCAAAAAAATTAAAAATTGCTTTGTATTCTACTCAGGAAGCAAATGAGGGCTTTGTTGGAATTGATTTAAAACAAAAAACTCTTATCGGTAAAACAGGAGTTGTTGTTACAATGCTAAGACTATCAGGAAAGGTTGAAATAGATGGTGAAATTTATGATGCTATGTCATTAACATCATTTATTAACAAAGGAGATAAAGTTAAAGTAATTAGAGATGAAGCAGGACAAGTTTATGTTAGAAAAATTTGAATGAAAGCCCCTCCTAGCCTCCCCAAAGGGGAGGAACTGGAAAGGCAACATATTACCACCGAATATTCGGGGACAACTTTTTCGGAAATTAGTTTAAATTTACAAATTTAAATGAGTGATATAGAATACATAATACGCGATTACCAAGATGATGATTATTCTCAGGTAATAGAACTGTGGGAAGAAACGGATATGGGGGGAGCTTTCAGGGGTGATGATGAAAGTAAAATTAGAGATACATTGAAAGTTGGCGGGAAATTACTTGTAATGGAAGCCATTAATGAGAATATTATTATTGGAACTTCATGGTTGACAAATGATGGGCGTAGAATTTATCTTCACCATTTTGGAATAAAACCGGAATATCAGGGTAGAGGATTGTCAAAACCATTAACTAAAGCATCTATTGATTTTGCAAAGGAAAAAGGCTTACAAATAAAATTAGAAGTTCATAGAGAAAATAAAACTGCTGTTGATCTGTATAAAAAATTTGGTTTTAAATATCTTGGGGATTATGATGTTTATATTATTAGGAAATATATAGATCAATAACAAAAGCCCTGCCCAAAGGGGAGGAATTATAAAGCAAAATATGGTGTTTATCATGTAGGTTTTAGAGAGCACAGAGTATTAATATTTAATAAAATCAGATAAGAAATACTTTCTTATTTTTTAATGCTTCTTTCCATTCAGGAGGTAAATTGAAATGTTTATCCATATAATCGTCAAGTTCCTCTTTTGTTTTTGCGGATAATAACTCAGACATTTCTTCAATAATTTTACCACTTATAATGAAAGGAGTAACAGAATATACAAGTTTATCTCCATTACAATGAGCATATAATTGATATTCTTTCAAATCGCTAATTTGTTCATTGCCTATAATACAGTTGTTTATCCATCTTTCCAAATTTGGCTCTCCTTCACTAAAAAGCTGTTCCATCCTTTCATTTTCATTAAATTTATCTTTGAAAAATGCTTCAATGTTTTGCATCGATTCAGGCGACATAGTAGTTTGCATATTTTGGGCACAATCTATACAAATAGCATGTTCAAATTCAACCTCATTATCTTTAAATGCTTTTTCTATCATATAATGGGTTCCTTCTTCAAGCAAGTACTTATTACAATTAATACAATATTCAAAATGCTCTTCGCCTACATAAGTCTTGAAAATATTAGGAATATCAGTTTCAAAAAAGTTCATAAATATATTGATGTAAATTTAAATAGCTAATTTACTATTAAAAAATTTGTTGTAAAATTAGTAAGTTCAAATTGATTTCAGAAATTTAACCCGCATTATTCATTAGGAGGCTGTAAACATCCGAACTAATGAATATATAAGGGTAACCCCGATTCCTGCCTGCCGGTTTACCTGCCGAATGCATGGCAGGCAAGGTAGAAGAACACCAAAATGGTGATTGAAATGAAATCATTTTGGATGTGATTCTTAATCGATTATGCAAAAGAAGTAAATTCTTTTGCATAATTCGGGTTTAAGGCGTGGACGAAGATAAAAGCACGATGCACTTTGCGAAACGTAAGTTTGGCAAGCTGTCCCGATTTTTAGGGACAGTCAATTATTTAGATTCGGATGCTTTGAATACTTAAATGGAATTTTATCTGTAACTTGAGAATGAAGGGTTTTTCATAGGATTTCCTTTATTATCCCACGAAGCTTGACGAATATTTTGATTGTCAACAAATGTTATTTCACATTTTTTAATTCCGTTTTTATACCAGTAAATGCATTTCCCATTTTTTCTGCCATTTACGAAAACAGAATATCTTTGTTTTTCTCCATTCTTATACCACCAAACCCAGTCGCCATGTTTCTTGCCTGCTTTGTAAAATCCTCCCATTCCTATACCGCCTCCCTTATGACTGGTAACACATTTACCTGAATACGGTTTTGTGTTCCCACTAAAATACATTAAGCCATCTTTATCAACAAGCTCATTATAATTCACCGTTGATTTATCCTGGCTGTATGAAAACAAATAAATTAATGTGAAAAATAATATTAATGTATATTTCATTTTTTTTTAAAGTAGCTACAATTTATTAATTACGAAAAAAAACTCAATATGTTATAATAAAAGCATCCTTAAATTGCTTTAAGACTAATATCCAAACTTTTAATTTGATGAGTTAATGCACCTACTGAAATAAAATCTACTCCACATTCTGCATATCCTCTTATTGTATCTAAATTAATTCCACCGGAAGACTCCGTTTCATATTTACCATTAACAATTTCAACTGCTTTTTTCGTGTCTTCATAATTAAAATTATCAAACATAATACGATTTATTCCGCCTGTTTCAATAATTTTCTCAACATCTTCAATAGTTCGTGCTTCTATCTCAATTTTTAAATTCTTCTTGTTTTTTTCAAGATATTCTTTAACCAACTTTATTACTTTTTCAACTCCTCCTGCATAATCAATATGATTATCTTTTATCATTATCATATCATACAAGCCCATACGATGATTATACCCACCCCCTATTCTTACAGCTTCTTTTTCAAATAATCGCATACCCGGAGTTGTTTTTCTTGTGTCTAAAACTTTAGTATTCAAACCATCTAACTTTTTAACATATTGATTAGTTTGAGTTGCTATACCGCTCATTCGCTGCATAATATTTAGAACAAGCCGTTCTGCTAAAAGAATTGATCGTATTGGTCCTTCAACCTCAAAAATTACATCACCAAAATTAACTCTAACACCATCGTTAATAGAAATATTCAATAATAAATCTTTATCGATTTTATTAAAAACAGTTTGAGCAATATTAACACCGGCTATTATTCCTTCTTGTTTAATCAGTAATTTTGCTTTTCCTGTAGTTGATTTTGGTATGCATGCAAGGGAAGTATGATCGCCATCACCAATATCTTCTTTTATCGCGTTTTCAATAAAAGCATGCAAATACTTGTTATTCATCTTCAATTCTTAATTCATGAATATACGCTTTTCCACCTTTATCTTTTAGTAGAAAATACACCCTGTAAGTACCTGTAGAAGTAGATAAATTACCTATTACGTATTTTGAGCCATCCTTACCGCCTTCGTGTAATTTTGAAAAGCCTGAGGGAGAATGTTTTGAGAAAAAATCTTTTAATATTAATTCTGCTTGTGCTTTACTGTAAACTTCTTCATCGCCAAAAATCTCTAACTCAATATTTGAATTAAAAAATTTTGCCAATTCTTTTGAATTACCTGATTTTAAAGCTATTAATATTCCTTTTGGCAACTCAATTAATGGATTTGAAAATGCACTAAAATTAAAAATAAAAAGCACTATTAATGAAATAATTGAAATTCTTAAGACTTTCATGATATGTTAAAATTTTTATTAATGAATTCCTTACAAAAATTATACCGATACGAAATTAAATTGTAAAATATCATGCAATTTACAAATTTATTTTATAAAAGGCATAATGATTCTTTCTTATCTATATTTAATTGAACTTTCAATTGTTCAATACTGTCAAATTTTATTTCATTTCTAATTTTATGTTTTAAAATAATTTTAATTGTTTTATCATAAATATTATCATTAAAATCAAATATATGAACCTCTACCCTTTTATTTCTAGCATTGCAAACAGTAGGGTTAAATCCAATATTCAACATCCCTTTATATTGTTTTTTATCAAACTCAATAATTACAGCATATACACCTTCGTTTGGAATTAGCTTAAATTTATCAGTTATATAAATATTTGCAGTAGGAAAACCGATCTTGTTTCCCAAATTAGCGCCTTTTATCACTTTACCGCTAAACAAATAACTATATCCAAGAAATTTTTCAGCAATTGCAATATCTCCTGCATACAAAGCTTCTCGAATTCTTGTAGAACTGATATTTATATTTTCATGACTTAAAGCCTCAATACGTTTTACTCCGAAATTTAATTGAGCAGCATATTGTTTTAAATTATCAAACCCACCTTCTCTGTTATTTCCAAAATGATGGTCATAACCAACAACCAATAAATGAATATGTAGCTTTTCAACCAAGATATTCTTTACAAAATCAAAAGAATTAATTAAAGAAAATTCTCTAGAAAATTCATGAATTATTAGATGCTCAATTCCAATTTTTTCAAATCTTTCTATCTTTTCTTCTAATGTATTTAATAATGTGATTTTTTTATTATTGTTATTTATAACCAACCTTGGATGAGGCCAAAAGGTGAAAACTACAGTTTCTCCATCATTATCTTCTGCTATCTTTTTTAATGAATCAATTACTTTTAAATGTCCTAAATGTAATCCGTCAAAAGTGCCAACAGTTACAATCGGTTTGCGAATATTATAATTATCTGTATTTTGATAGATCTTCATAAATGAAAATAAAATGTAAAATTAGAAAAATTCTAAATACTTCAATGGTTCTTATTCAACAATATATTTTGTTCCATTCCTGGCTACATTATTGCTCATGGACTTTAGGCCGGAGTCCACGCCAAATTGGACAAATTAATAAAAAATATCATTCGTTTAAATAAATAAAAACGTATAATTTGCAACATCCAGTTTTATTAATACTTTTAAACTTTAAAATACTGAAAAATGAGTGATAAAAACACTAAAATTGTAGTACCTGATGAAATTATTATGAACAAAAAGTAATGTTAGATAGTGATTTAGCAGAGTTATACGCCGTTGAAACACGAAGACTAAACGAGCAGGTAAAACGTAATATAAAACGATTTCCTGATGATTTTATGTTCCAATTAACAGAAGTTGAATTTGAAAACTTGAAATCGCAAATTGCGACATCAAGTTGGGGTGGTAGGCGTAAATTGCCGTATGTATTTACAGAACATGGTGTTTTAATGTTGTCAAGTGTTTTAAATAGTGAAAAGGCAATAAATGTAAATATCCAGATTATGCGAATATTTACAAAAATACGAGAAATATTCACAGATAATTTAAGTGTAAGGTTAGAAATAGAAGAGATTAAAAAGAAACTTGGAAATCAGGATAAAAACATAGAACTAATATTTAATTATCTTGATGAACTTATAGAAAAACAAAAAAAACCACCACCAAAAAGAAGAATAGGATTCAAACAACAAGAAGAATAAATAAGGACTAAGCTACAATAAATGAACGTAGGCAAATATTTAAGATCTACTGAGTTAAAAAAATATTTTTTGTATAATATCTATTGTTACAATATACATTAACATAATAAATGCCACTACTATAGTTAGAAATATCAAATTTTTCACTTATTATACCCGAATATTCTTTATTAATTATTTTAACCCCGGCATTATTATATACAGAAATCATGTAATTGCCTTTTTGTAAAATTTTTACATAAAAAATACCATCGGTTTGTGTAGGAAATATTTCAATTGTTTTTGAAAACTCATTTTCATTAACTGTTCCACAATTAGTAACAGTTATTAAACCTGCAACAGTATCAGAATTAACACAAGCATTGATAGAAGTAACGGATAGTATAATATCATAAACACCAGGTGATTGATAAATATGGCTTGTAATTTTCGAAGTATCGGTTCCTCCATCTCCAAATTCCCAAAAATATGTTTGCCCAATATTTGGACTGCTTTCTGTAAAAGTAACTGTTAATGGATTACAGCCCTGAAATGTGTCTGAAGTAAAACTGCATGGTGGCATAGAAAATACTGTTACAGTAATTGTATCATAATAATGATTGCCTGAACTATCAGTAACATGAAAATTATAAATGGATGATTGAGCAGGGAAAAATACAATCGGTAAATTAACAAGAGAACCATCACGATAAACATAATATGGACCACCATCTCCACCGCTTATTGTTGCATCTATAATAATACTATAACTCTGGCAAATTGTATCATTACTAACTGTAAAATCTGCATTAATTTGCTGTGCGGAGATATCTGAAACCAAAAAAACTACAAACAATATTTTTACAATGTTTTTCATTTTTCTTAAAGTTGATGAATATGTTTTAATAAAACAAAGTTAATCATATTCTTTTAAAATTACAAATCTTAACCCGATAGTTTACAATTACTTCTGATTGGCAGTTTTATTTACCTTCCTCATCTTTAACATTACATAACTCATTTAATGAACAATATCCACAGGAAAGCCCTTCTTCTTTAATTTCGGGTTTTGCGCATGAATCAATAGATTTGTTTTTTTTCTTGGAAAGAAAAATTTTCAATGCCATTGCTCCTACTATAAAAGCAATTAAGATTATTGAAATTATTATGATCTTTAAAATTTCCAAAAAGTATTCTTTTTGCAAATTTATGCATTATTGTGGAGTTGAAAGTCAAAAAAATAAAATCATTTTTTACTTTTACAGGAATTTAATTATGAAATATTACACTCATAAATATAATAACGGTATAAGATTAATCCACAAACATATTCCATCAAAGGTGGCATATTGTGGATTACTTATTAATACAGGTTCGAGAGATGAAACCGAAAATGAATTTGGTATTGCTCATTTTATTGAACACACCCTTTTTAAGGGAACACATAAACGAAAATCGTATCATATATTAAATCGCATGGAAAGCGTAGGAGGTGAAATAGATGCATACACAAGCAAAGAAGAAACATTAATTTATGGCACATTTTTGAATACTTATTATGATAGGTTTTTAGAATTACTTTCCGATATAGTTTTTAATTCTACATTTCCACAAAAAGAGTTACAAAAAGAAAAGATAATAGTTTACGACGAAATAAACTCGTATCTCGACACCCCTAACGAATTAATTTTTGATGATTTTGAGGAATTGCTTTATAAGGGTCATCCTTTAAGTAAAAATATTCTGGGTAATCAGCAATCGTTAGAAAACATTAGTAACAAGCATATAAATAATTTTATTAAAAGGAATTACAATACCGATAATATGGTATTGTGTTCTATTGGAGATATTGATTTTGATAAGGTTAAAACAATTGCTGATAAGTATTTTAATAATATTGATTCTAATTTTAGAAAATTCAAGCGTACCAGGTTTAATAGTTACAAGCCTTTTTCAAAGAAAATTGTAAAAAACACTCATCAGGCTCATTGTATAATTGGAAATATTGCATACAGTTCTGTTGATCTTAAAAGAACAGGATTAACGCTGTTAAATAATATAATTGGCGGACAAGGAATGAATTCCAGATTGAATTTATCATTAAGAGAAAAACACGGACTTGCCTACCATGTTGAATCATCATATAATAAGTATTCTGATACAGGAAACTGGAATGTATATTTTGGGACTGATAAGGAAAATTTAGATTTCAGCATTGAACTTGTAAATAAAGAACTGAAACAAGTTAAAAATAAAAAACTTGGGACTTTACAGTTACAAAGAGCAAAAAAACAATTAATTGGTCAGTTAGCAATTTCTGTTGACAATAATGCTAATTTGTTTTTCACATTTAGTAAGAGTTTTTTACTCTACAACAAGGTAGATAGTCTTGAAACTGTTCGTGAAAAGATTGATAATATTACTTCTGAAGACTTACTTGAAATTGCAAATAAAATATTTGATTCCAATAAATTATCAATTTTGACTTATATTTAATAATACTCTTAGAACACTTGTAAACTCAAACGGACTTTTTTACATTAAAAATTTGTGTACTCGATAAGGTATTGTTACGGAATAATCTAAACACTGAATGTTTAGGATAATAGAATATCAACAATTGAGCAATTTAATACATTACATGCAATGTAAAAATTTATCAACAAGCTCTTTTATTTCATCATTCTTGTTATATAGCCTTTCACTAAGGTCCTTATCTTTATGTTCTTTTAGCTTTTTAATTGTATTATCAATGTATCCCTTAGAGAAAATTCCATTTTTTTCAAAAAATTCTCTTTTTTCATTTAAAGCGTCAGCAGATTCAAAGCAAGAAGCTGGTAAACAATCAAGTTCAGCAAGCTTATCTTTATGTTCTTCTTTAAATATATTTACATTAACATATAGTTTTTCAGCTAATTTCAAAGAGTCAGGAGATTCAATCCCATATTGAGCAGCTACACAAATTGCGGCAAGAGTAGCATAAATATCTGCAGAACCATCAGGAGAGCGTAGTTCAACAGTTTGTTTACCTGCTGCTTCCGGTACATTTTCAATTTGTTGAGGATTTACATCTTTTACCATACTTGTTTTAGCATTCCATCCTAGTGGCACGCGTACCAAAACAGAACGATTGCGATCTCCCCAACAAATATTTGTAGGAGCTTCCTGATGTGGAACTAAACGTAAATAAGAAGTTGGTATTGTATTACTAAAAGCTGTAATTGGTTTAGCAAGAGTTAATAATCCTGCAATAACTTTTTTTGCTGTATCAGTTAAACCATTATCATCAATCATTATATTTTTACCATCTTTTTCTACAAGCATGTGAAAATGCAAGCCACTACCTGCTTTGCCTACAGTAATTTTAGGAGCAAAACTTAAATCAACACCATAAGCATAACCTAATGTTCTTAATACCCATTTTGCAATAACAAGTTGGTCTGCAGCTTTATCAATGTCCATTGGTGTAAATTCTATTTCATGTTGTTCATAAGCTTTATCATCAAGTGAAAAATTACCAACTTCAGAATGTCCGTATTTAATTAAGCCTCCACATTCAGCAATTATTTTTAAAGCTTCTTTTCTTATATTGTCATAACTGGTAAAAGGATGTGATGAGTGATAACCTTTTTGATCTTCTGCAGGATACAATTCTTTTTTCTCACCAATAACATAATATTCCAATTCTCCCATTGCCTTTAATTTACATCCTGTAGATTTCATAAAAGAAGCATGTGCTTTTTTAAGAATATTTTCAGGAGCACTTTCCAGAGGTTTGCCATCATTGGTATAGAACGAGCATAAAATATCAATAGCCGGAACTTCTGAAAATGGATTTAAAAATGCAGTTTTAAATCTTGGAATTACATATAAATCGCTTGATGCTGAACCTATATAAGAGAATAAGCTTGAACCATCTACACGTTCTCCACACGATAAAATTTCAATTAAATGCTTTTTACTTGTAATAACAAAGTTTAAGGATTTAAGTTTCCCGTCATCTGCCAGATATCTTAAATTAAGCATTTCAATTTCAAAATCTTCAACGAATTTCACAATATCATTCATTGTAAATTCGTAAGCAGGTTTATTTAAATGTCTAACCAAAATGTTAGGATTTAATGCTATTTCGTTTTCTTTCATTATGTCAAGTTTTTATATTATACGTTAATTATTCCTTATGATTTAAAAATATAAAAATACACTAAATATCAATAATAACAATAGAATATGCTTGAAAAAAGAAATTTAATTCATTTCAGCAATAATATCAATATTCCCTTTTACATGTTGGTTTAATTTAACTTTAATATCATAATCAACAGGAAGAAAGAGGTCAACTCTAGAACCAAACCTTATAAAACCCAGTTCATTTCCTTGCTTTATGTCTGTATTAATTTTAACATAAGATATTATCCTGCGAGCCATTATTCCTGCAATTTGCCGTACTAATATTTTTTCATCGCTTACAGTTTCAATTACAGTTGTTGTTCTTTCATTTTCAGTTGAAGATTTTGGATGCCATGCAACCAAATATTTTCCAGGATGGTGTGTATGATAAGTTATTTTCCCGCTAACAGGATAACGATTCATGTGCACATTAAGCGGAGACATAAAAATGGATATTTGTAATCTTTTTTCATTGAAATACTCTGCTTCAGTAGTTTCTTCTATAGCTACAATTTTCCCATCTGCAGGGGCAAAAATTTTATTATCGTCTATAATTAATTTTCTTTCTGGATTTCTAAAAAAGTAAAATATCCATATAAGCATAGGAAAAGTTAAACCAAAAATTATAAAAAATAAGGTATGATTAAAATATAAATAGCTTAATATATTTATTGATAAAAATATTAAAATTGCAATTGTAATAATCTTATATCCTTCTTTGTGAAATCTCATTTATCTATAGCTCTGATTCATTAATAAGTTGAAATAATATTTAGCTTTTGCTGAATCCCCATGTTGTTGGAAATATCGGTAAAGTCCATTGCAAAGATTAGCATTTTTTGGGACTTTTTCAATAGCTTTTTCCCAATATTTTACAGATGTTGCTGTATCTGAATTAAGTAAGTAATAATTCCCAATGTTTATATAGGGTATATCGGAATTTGGTTCTATTTGCATAATTATTTTATTAAGCTCAATGGCTTTACCTATGTTCCCAATTTTGTTATTAATATTTGCAAATAACTCTAATGCATTAATATTAAGAGAGTCGTGTTTTACAACAATATTATAACATTGTATTGCTTTAATATTGTTATTTTTCATTTCATAAATATAACCAAGGTTTAGTAATATATCAGAATTTGTTGAATCTGTTTTAAGAGCTTTAATATAGTATTTTTCAGCGGTTTTAAAATCTTTATAAAACTCAAAATAGATGTTCCCAAGGCTTTTAAGTGCGTTTGTATATTGTGGATAAACTTTCAAGCCCCTTTTATAATAATCAACAGAATTTTTCAGCATTATTTGCTTCTTACTGTCCCGTGTATTATTCTTGTTTGTTCTTATTTCTTTTAGTAGCGTTCCGGCATATAAAACATTTGCTTTTGCAGAATTTTCAAGATGTTTATGATCGCTTTCAAATAGTGTGATATTATCTTTCCATGCTTTGTTCCTGTTAATTGTTCCAATAGTATATGGGATTAAAATTATTAATAATACAATAATTATTTTGTAATTAATAGCGAATTCTTTTTTGTTTTTTGATAATATCTTAAACAATAAAAAGCCTGTAACAATACTAAATCCTAAGGATGCCGAATAAACTAATCTTTCTCCAACAATCCCTGATACTGGTATGTAGATGTTCGAGAACATTGAAATTGCAAGCAAGTAATATAGTATTCCAAAAACAACAACTTTCTTTTTTTTAAAATTTAAAATTGCGATGATGAAAATACATAAATGAAAAATTACAGATATAATAATCCTAAAACTAAACCAAGTTGAGAACGGTATCATATTATACCCGTAATAATGACGAAGCGGATAAGGAAACACTAATAGTTTAATATATTCATATAAAGAAGAAAACCCGATAATAATCCTATTATTTAATGAATTAATAATGTATAAAGGGTTTTCAAAATACATCATTTCTTTATCGATAGATAAATTGATGTGTGCTAGTTGTCTGATGATATAGCCTATAATAGCTAATAATAGAAGTGATAAAAAGATCTTCTTGCTGTTTGCATTTGTGAAAAAGTAAAGACTTAAGGGGATTAGTGCAGCAAAAACAAAAATATTTTCTTTTGATAAATATCCCAGAATAAAACATAGTATAGCAGGAAGAATGTAAATCCAGTTCTTTTTTATTACAAACTTATAGAAGAAATATAAAGTAGATAAACCTCCTAAAAAGCTCAAAATCTCTTCTCTGTTTTTTAGACTTGCAACAACTTCGGTATGAATCGGATGAGCTAAAAAAAGCAATACTATAATAAATGAGAGCCAAACGGAATATTTATTTAAAAATTTAATTAATAAAAGAAAAAGAAAAACCCCTGTTATTGCATACAATAAAATATTAATTAAGTGGCTTATATGAGGATTTTCTCCAAATATAGAATATTCAATGGCAAAAGTAATTTTTCCAAAAGGTCTGTATCCGTATGTTCTTCCTTTTCCTTCGGAATATGTTGATGTGAGAATTTCGGGAATACCTTTAATCCCTTTATGAACCTGTTCGTTATCCTGAATAACAAAATTATCGTCCAGACAATAGTCATTATTAATTGTGTTTCCATATAAAATAAATGAAAATGCAATTATTATAACTATAAATATTCTATTTAATCGTATGTTCTTTTTGAGTTTATTCAAGAATTTGCAATCTATTATTTCTTAATTTACTATGTATTTCTGTGTGTAAAAGTACATAAATTTTATGAAAAAAAACAAAGAACTTTCCTATTAAGAATTGCGGAAATCCATAATTATAAACTAAAAATATTTCCAATTTCAAACTACAATTTTCTAAAAGAAAAATATACCTTTGCATACTTTTTAAATATAAAAAACAATAAAATATGAAAACAGCAGAATTGCATACAGAAAAAGGTTTGATGAAAGTAGAATTTTATGAAAAAGATGCTCCCGGCACAGTAGAAAACTTTGTAAAACTTGCAAAAGACGGGTTTTATAATGGTTTAACATTTCATAGGGTTATACCCGATTTTGTTATTCAGGGTGGATGTCCAAAAGGTGACGGTACAGGCGGTCCGGGTCATAATATAAAATGCGAATTAGACGGAGATAATCAATATCATGACAAAGGAGTATTATCAATGGCACATGCAGGTAGAGATACCGGTGGCTCACAATTTTTTATCTGTCACAGCAGAACCAATACTTCACACCTTGACAGACAACATACTTGTTTTGGTAAAGTAATAGAAGGACTTGAAGTAATTGATAAAATTGAAGCAGATGATACGATAGAAAAAATTGTGATCAATGAATAATGTTTAAAATTGTCAATTAACAATTTATAAGCACCAAATAACAAAAAATATCCAAATATCAATTATCAAATAATCGAAACTGTTTAAGTTTTTGATTTATATTTTGGCATTTAATTCCTCCCCTTTTGGGAGGTTAGGAGGGGCTTTTACTTCATTCTAATAATCTGTTCTCTATCAGGACCAACTGAAACAATTGTTACAGGAACATTTACCTGATTCTCAATAAATCTAATATATTTTATAAATTTTTCAGGCAAATCACTTTGTTTTCTCATTACGGTGGTGTCTGTTTTCCATCCGTCAAGTTCTGAGTATATTGGTGTTATATCGTCTGTAATATCAAATGGGAAATAATCAATAGTTTCTCCTTTGTGCTTATATGCTGTTGCAACTTTTAGAGTATCAAATTTATCTAACACATCTGCTTTTGTAATAAACAATTCGGTAACACCATTTATCATAATAGCATATTTTAGCGCAACAAGGTCTAACCATCCACAACGTCTTGCTCTTCCTGTTGTAGAGCCAAATTCGTTTCCGTATTTTCCTAATAATTCTCCTGTTTTGTCAAATAATTCGGTAGGGAATGGACCACTGCCAACACGTGTACAGTATGCTTTTACAATTCCATATACATTTCCTATTTTATTTGGAGCAATTCCTAATCCTGTACATGCACCGGCACAAACAGTGTTTGAAGAAGTAACATAAGGATAAGAACCAAAATCAACATCTAATAAAGTCCCCTGAGCACCTTCTGCAAGTATAGGTTTGTTCTCTTTAATGTAATTATTTAAAACGTGTTCGCTGTCAATAAGTTCAAATTGCTTAATAAACTCAATACCTTCATGCCAGCCTTTTTCAAATTCATCAATATTATACTTAAAATCATACTGATTTAATATACTATTATGCTTGGTGGTAAGAAAGTTATATTTATCCATAAACTTATCGGAAGTAATATCACCAATTCTAAGCCCGTTTCTGCCTGTTTTATCCATATATGTTGGTCCAATACCTTTTAGAGTAGAACCAATCTTTGTTTTGCCCTTAAAGGCTTCAGAGGCGGCATCGATAATTCTGTGAGTAGGCATTATTAAGTGAGCTTTTTTAGAGATAAATAGTTTTTTGGTAATAACAGATGGTTCAATACCAAGCGATAAAATCTCCTTTTTAAAAATAATAGGGTCAATAACAACACCGTTCCCAATAATATTTACTGCATTTTCTCTGAAAATTCCCGAAGGAATTGTATGTAATACATGTTTTTTATTTTCAAAGATAAGTGTATGGCCGGCATTTGGTCCGCCCTGAAATCTTGTTATAACATCATATTTTGGAGTAAGTACGTCAACAATTTTTCCTTTTCCCTCATCACCCCATTGTAGGCCTAATAGTACATCAACTTTCATTTGCTTGTGTATTTATCATTAGTTTTTAAAAAGCCTGTGAAATTATAAAATATTAAAATATAAAAAACCAGTTGTTGATAAAATGATAATAAAATAATTGCTCACAAAACCAAGAAATGTTGAACAGTGTTTAATTTTAAGTAAGTATTTTTTTTATAAAAAATATTAATAACTTTGTTGTAAATACTGTATTAAAATTTGTAACGAAATAAATTCTCCAATGAACCAAAAATCAAATTCAAAATATGCTGAAGATGCGTATGTCTTTATACATTAATTAAATTTAGATAAAAAATATGGGATTATTTCAGACATCAGTTTTAAAAAAATATAGAAAATTGCAAGATACAAAAGCAGTTGACGGTGCAATTTTGAAAGACGGAAAAGCAGGAGCCCAAATCTTAAAAACAGAAATAGAAAAGATAGATAAAGGAATAGACCAAATGGTTTATGGGCTTTATGAATTGACAGATGATGAAATTAAAATTGTGGAGGATAGTGTGTGATGAATATTTTAAAAAATATTTTATTCAATACTATTCTTTTTGTTTTTAAAGCTAATAAGAATTTTTTTATAATAATAAATGAGTTTCATGATAAGTTACCTCCCAAGCATAAAAGAGCAGATGAAAGCGTTGATAGTGTTAATGGTTTTACCATTATGAATACAACAAAAATGGAAATGAATTTAACTACAAAGGATATAGATTTATTTCATAAAAAATTAGAGAATTTTAATTATAATTTAATTTTTTTCAACAGAAAGAGAATTGAAAGTTATTCAAATAATATTCAAAGATTGCTTATTTCATCTGATTGGGAAAAATCTGGAATTGCAATTATTCAAAGTATTATAGAAGATGATGAGAAAACTAAGCCATATTTATTTAATAGTAAAATTGGTAAACTAATTGGATTTTAATGATGTAAATATGCAAGAAAACAACTCACAAATAATCATATATCAAACAGAAAGCGGAGAAACAAAGCTTGATGTTCGTTTTGAAAATGAAACAGTTTGGCTTACACAAATGCAAATGTCAGAACTATTTGGTAAGAGCAAAAAAACAATTTCTGAGCATATTGGAAATATATTTAAAGAAGGAGAACTGATAGAAAATTCAGTTGTCCGGAATTTCCGGACAACTGCACAAGATGGTAAATTATATAACACTAATTTTTATAATCTTGATGTAATAATATCGGTTGGATATCGTGTGAAATCTAAGCAAGGCACACAGTTTAGAATATGGGCAACACAGCGTTTAAAAGAATACATAATCAAAGGTTTTGCATTAAACGATGATAGATTTAAAACAGGTAATTCTATGAATTATTTTAACGAATTGCAAGAACGCATTCGTGAAATACGTATTTCGGAACGTTTCTTCTATCAAAAAATAAAAGATATTTATGCTACAAGTATAGATTACGATTCAAAAGATGAAAACACTTTAATGTTTTTTAAAATTGTTCAAAACAAATTACTTTGGGCAATTAGTGAGCAAACAGCATCGGAATTGGTTTATCGTAGAGTTGATGCAAGTTTACCATTTTTAGGAATGCAATCTTACGACAAAGAGAAAAACTCGAAAATAAAGAAAAACGAAATAAGTATTGCTAAAAATTACTTGCAAGAAGATGAAATAAAATTACTTGGTCTAATTGTGGAACAATACCTTGCATTTGCCGAAACAATGGCATTTGAAAATACACCAATGTATATGAAAGATTGGATTTCAAGATTAGATGTTATTGTGCAACTCAACGGAAAAGAACTTTTAACACATGCAGGAAAAATAAGTCATCAAATGGCATCAAAAAAGTCAGGTAATGAATTTAAAAAGTATAAAGAAACTCAAAAACTAATTGAAAAAGAAAACAGTTTAAAAGAGATAGAGCAAGATATAAGAAAATTAGCAAAGAATATTAAAAATGGAGACAATGAATAGCCACAGCATAAGATATACACTAAGTGTTATTTATCGTTTGTGTTTTGGAATTTAATTGTTTATAATTTTTGATACCTGAATAGTTACAATTTTAGAAAAATAATACAATGCACAAATGTCAAAACTAAAAATTTATAAAGCCTCAGCAGGTTCGGGAAAAACCTATAAATTAACAGAAGAATATTTAAGACTGCTTTTTCATAATCCAAACAACTTTAAAAGAATACTTGCGGTAACTTTTACAAATAAAGCTACAGAAGAGATGAAAAGTCGTATTGTTTCCGAGCTTTACAAATTATCTGTTGGAGAACAAAACACCTATTTTAAGACATTTACAAATGAATTTAATTGGGATAATGAAAAAATAAAACAACAAGCAGGTATAGTTTTAAACAATATTTTACACGATTATTCTAAATTTTCCGTAGGCACTATCGATAGTTTTTTTCAAAAGGTAATTCGTGCATTTTCAAAAGAACTGGGGCTTTATTCGGGTTATACTATTGAACTTGATAACTCAGGTATTCTTGGCGAAGCAGTTGATAATATTTTTACAAAGATTGATGAGGAAAAGCAGACTAGAGAATGGTTGTTGAAATTTTCTGAGGATAAAATAAAGGATGGAAAGAGTTGGAATCTTAAACAAGATATTCTTAAGCTTAGTTATGAGATATTTAAAGAACAATTTCTTTCATTGTCAGATGAAATTATTGCAAAGATCAATGATAAAAGCTTTTTAAATAAATATTACGCAGACCTTTATAAAATTAAGTCTGGTTTTGAAAACGATTTAAAGGCAATAGCAAACAGAGCAATAGAGCAAATGGAATTGTATTCGCTTGAGGTTGATGATTTTTCAGGAAAAAAAGGTGGTGTGGCAGGGCATTTTTACAAGATCTTAAATAATAAGTTTGAAAAACCAACAAAGACTGCAATTAATGCTCAAAACAATGTGGAAAAATGGTACACTAAAACTTCTGATAATAAGGATGCAATAATTGAAGCGGTAAATGGAGGATTGAACGATATTTTAGTTGAAGCAATTGAGTATTACAATGTAAATTCAAGCAGTTATAATTCTGTTGACAAGATTACCGGACTATTTTATTCCTTAGGCATAATTGTAGATATAGCAACAGAAGTTAAAAAGATAACAGGCGAAAATAATATTTTTTTATTGAGCGATGCTGCTAAATTTTTACACTCAATAATAAATGATGATGATACTCCCTTTGTGTACGAAAAAATGGGTTATTTCTTTAAGCACTTTATGATAGACGAGTTTCAGGATACTTCAAATTTACAATGGTCAGATTTCAAGCCTCTTATTTTAAATAGTTTGTCGGAGAATAATTCCAGCCTTGTTGTTGGCGATATTAAACAATCAATATACCGTTGGCGTAATAGCGATTGGAAACTGCTTGCAGAGCAGGTGGATAGTGATTTTAGAAATCAGGGAACAGAGCATGTAAACCTTAAGCAAAACTGGCGCAGTAAAAAGAATATAATTTCATACAATAATGCCGTTTTCAAAAAAGCTTCAGAAATCTTACAGCAACAATTTAACGAACAGGCAGTTGATTATTCCGATAATGAAATAGAAATACTTAGAGAAAGAATTGAAAATGCTTACAGTGAGGTTTTACAGATAAGTCCTGAAAGCACTGACAATAAAGGAGGACTGATCAAAAATATTTTTATTGAAAGTGAAAACTGGCAAGATGAAGTTTTAATGAAATTACCCGAAACCGTGGAAAAAATACAGGAGAAAGGGTATAGGGCTAAAGATATTGCAATTCTCGTAAGAAAACATCAGGAAGGTAAAATGGTGGCAGATACTTTCTTAAACTACAAAAACAGTAAAGATGAAAAACCGGAATGTAATTATAACATAATATCAGGCGAATCGCTGTATATAAGCAGTTCTATGGTGGTTAATTTTCTTGTTTCTCTGTTAAAATATTTTATTACTCCTAATGATGATATTGTTAAAGCTTACATTATATCATCTTATAATAGCTTTGAAAACAAAAACGAAGAAATAGATTATAATGAGTTGTTTATAGAAACTTTGCATAACAAATTCTTGGAAGTACTACCAAAAAGCTTTAGCGAAAACATTTCGAATTTAAAAAAACTGCCATTATATGAGCTTGTAATACAGCTAATAGATATATTTTTGTTAAATAAAAAGAATAATGAATTACCGTATTTGTTAGCATTTCAGGATCTTGTATCAGAATTTACAAGAAATGATTCAACAGATCTAAATAGTTTTTTAAACTGGTGGGACGAAGAAGGAATTAGCAAAACCATTAATATTCCCGATGATAGCGATGCAATTAGAATAATTACAATACATAAATCAAAAGGTTTGGAGTTTGATGTAGTTATAGTTCCATTTTGCGATTGGCAAATCGATCCTTCAAGACCATCAAAAATAATTTGGTGTAAGCCTGAACAGGAGCCATTTAACCAAATTAAATTATTACCTGTTGAATATTCTACATCATTGAAAGATACAATTTTTTATAAGGATTATTTTAACGAAAAGATAAATACATACATAGATAACCTAAACATGCTGTATGTATCTTTTACAAGAGCAAAAAACGTTTTAATTAGCTTTTCTCCTTATAAAACAAATGATAGTATAAAAACTGTTTCAGACATTCTATTGAAAATTATTGATACTAAAACAGAAGACGACTTTAAATTGAATGATTTCTGGGATACCGAAAACAGGATATTAATAATTGATAAAGAAAATGCAGAGCCTGTTAAAGAGCAGGATAATATCGAAAACAAAATCATATCAGGCTACAATATTGTTGATTACAGAGAAAGGTTAAAGCTTAAGTTTAGCGGCAATAAGTTTTTCAATAATGAGGATACAAAGAAAAGCAGAACAAATAAGGGAACTATTCTTCATAGAATATTTGAGCATATTAATACTGTAAACGATATTAATAAGGCTATTGAAATTACTGTGTTTGAAGGATTAATATCAGAAGAAGAAGCAAAACATTATAAAGCAATAATTGAAAAGGCTCTTTTGAATCCGGCTGTTAAAGATTGGTTTAGCGGGAAATATAAAATATTCCAGGAAAGAGCTATAATCTTACCCAATGGTCATTTGAAGCGCCCCGATAGAATTATGATTTTGGGCAATGATGTTGTAATTGTTGATTATAAGTTTGGTGAAGAGATGCACGAGCATTATATAAAACAAGTTAGAGAATATTCTGACATAGTTAAAAAAATGGGATATGTACCAAAAGCATTTATCTGGTATGTTTTGTTGAATAAAATTGTGGAGGTGTAATAATGAAATTGCAAAAAAAAAAAGAAAGCCGCTAATTCGCGAATAAAATATTATGAATATCCGTATAATTTATCTAGCAAATGATTAAAATGTTTATAAAATATTTATGCATTTATGGCAAAAAAAAAATAAACACAATAAAATATTCGCGTATTCGCGGCAAAAAATAATAATATTATGAAGATATTCTTAAAAGAGATAGTTAGAAAGGTTTTTGAACAATACAACAACGAATTACATAAGGTTTCCTTAGTATTTCCAAATAAGCGCCCCGGAGTATTTGCACAAAAATATTTATCGGAAATTATTGATAAACCGAACTGGATGCCTAACATATACACAATAAATGAATTAATGTGTAATTGTTCTGACTATAAACAGGCTGATGATTTACTTCTTATTTCTAAACTGTATGATACCTACAAGCTGATTACAGGAACAAAAGAAACTTTTGATGACTTCTATTTTTGGGGCGAAATGCTGCTTTCCGATTTTAATGATATTGATAAATACATGGTTAATGCTAAAGATCTGTTTCAAAACTTATCATCAGTAAAAGCAATTGAAGATAACTTTTCATACCTTACAGAAAGTCAAGTAGAGGCAATTACACATTTTTGGAGCAGCTTTGATAAAGGAAAATATACCAACAGAAAAGATCAGTTTATACAGGTTTGGGAAAAGCTTATTAATGTTTATACGGGTTTTAAAGAGCAGCTTGCAAAAGAAGGTATTGCTTATGAAGGCATGATATATCGTGATATTGCAGAAAAAATCTCTGAAAACAAACAAATTGAGAACCTTCCTGAAAAGTTGATCTTTATTGGATTTAATGCACTAAACAAATGCGAAGAAGTATTTTTTAAATATCTTGGTAAAAGCAAAACGGCTGAGTTTTACTGGGATTACGATAGTTATTATATAGAAAATGATATTCACGAAGCAGGCAAATTTGTAAGAGAAAACATAGAACAATATCCGGCAAGTGAACTCAATATGAATTTCAATACATTAATTACCGACAATAAGGTAATTAAGGCTATATCTGTACCATCGGAAATAAGCCAGACAAAAGTGTGCTACGATATTTTGGAAACAATTCCTGCTTCCGAATATTCAGAAACTGTTGTAGTGTTGGCAGATGAACACTTGCTTTTACCCGTTTTATACTCAATTCCAGGTCAAATAAACGATTTAAATGTTACAATGGGATATCCGCTTAAAGATACACCCGTATTTAGTTTAATTAGCAATATTGTTGACCTGCAGAAGAATATCAGGTTAAATAAGAAAAATGAAGCATCGTTTTATTACAAATATGTTCTTAATATTTTAAATCATCAGTATGTTATAGACAGCGATGGAGTTGATAAGATAATAAAAGAAATATATAAGTACAATAAAATATATATTCGTCAAAGCGAGCTGGAGAATAGCGAACTAATTAAATTGATATTCAGCAAAATAAATAGTATTGATGATATTGGGGAATATTTATTGAATATATTATATGAATTGAATAAAAGGCTTTTTCCCGATGCTGAGGAAGATAAACGTTTTGAAATAGAGCAAGAGTACATTTTTTGTCTTTACAAGGCTGTAAATCGTTTAAATGAAGTATTAAGCACACTTCAACACAAGTTCTCAATAGATATGTACTTAAAACTCTTATCGCAATATATTAGGGAACAAAGAGTGAATTTTGAAGGAGAACCACTTTTAGGATTGCAAATAATGGGCTTGTTAGAAACTCGTGTACTTGATTTTAAAAACGTTATAGTATTGTCGATGAACGAAGGAATATTACCATCTACAAATAATTCGCCATCGTTTATTCCTTACAATATCCGTAAAGGCTTTGGGCTGCAAACAATAGAGTATCAGGATACAATTTATGCATATACATTTTACAGATTAATACAAAGAGCCAAAAACGTTCATCTTATATACTCAAATGTAAATTCGGGTTTATCTATTGGCGAAAAAAGCCGTTATATACACCAAATGGTATATAGCCCTGACTTTATGATAGAAGAACAATCGCTTGGTTTTGACATTGATGTAGAAAAAGAAAAAGAGATTACAATTATAAAAGACCAAAGAGTTAATGATATTTTAGATCAGTATATTGCAGGTGAAAATGGCAGCAGAAGACTATCTCCAAGTGCTATAAATACATATTTATCATGCTCATTAAAATTTTATTTCAGGTATATAGCCGGAATGGAAGAAACAGAAACACTTAGCGAAGAAGTTGACGGAATGTTATTTGGTAATCTGTATCATCAGGCAATGTATGAGATATATAAGGATTTTAAAAATAAGCAATTAGATAAGACCGATATTGAAACTCTTCTAAAAGATAATGCAAAAATAGAGAACTCAATAAATTACGCTTTCAGGCACGACTTTTTTAATATTGATGACGATAGTGTAAGTGTTGAAATAAGCGGAAAGAACATATTGATATTTGAGATACTTAAAAAGTACATTATTCAGACATTAAAGCGTGATATACAATATGCTCCCTTTAGCATTACAGGCTTGGAAGATAAGTTTGAAACAGTACTCAATATAGTGGTAAATAATAAAAATATTGATATAAATGTTTACGGAAAAATTGACAGGATAGACCAAAAAGAAGGAATAGTAAGAATACTTGATTATAAAACAGGTGCCGCAGAATTAAAATATAAAGGACTGGAACAATTATTCTCTGCCGAAACAAAAGAACGCAATAGTGCGGTAATGCAGACATTTATGTATTCGTATTTGTACAAGAAGCAAAACAGTAAGTCACAAGATATTATTATACCCGGAATATTTGTTTTAAAGAATATATTTAACTCAAATTACGATTACCGTATTTATGGGCAAGTAGTTGGATATAGAAAATACAATGTAATTGACAATTTTAATACTATTGAAAACGAGTTTGTTGAAAACCTAAAGAATGTAGTAGGAGAGATGTTTAACAAAGAAATGCCATTTGCACAAACCCAAGATCTTAAAAACTGTGAGTATTGTCCGTATTCTAATATTTGCGAAAGGAGGTAGCAATACATTCCCGCGAAAGCGGGAATCTGTTATTTTGACATCATTATACTATTTTTAGAAACACAAGCAAATAGTTTTATTTTGCAAATCCCATTTTAATTAGTATTTTTATAAAAAATATAAAAACATAAAAACATGAAAAACCTTATCTTATTATCAGCAGCGCTATTATTAGCATTATTTACCAATGCACAAATTGTAATTACTCCAACTGCTACAGATTGTCTTTGTTATGGAGATTGTAATGGTAGTATTGATATAACAATAACTGGAGGTACATCGCCATATTCCTACTTATGGAGTAATGGAGATACTATTCAATTTACTGACAGCTTATGTGCAGGACCATATTCAGTAACAGTAACAGACAATATTGGCAGTACAGAAACAGCTAGTGCAACTATATCAGAACCCTCATTATTGACAGCATCTATTTCATCCTTCACAAATGTAAGCTGTAATGGAGCTTGTGATGGCGAAATAGCAGCAAATGTAACAGGCGGAACATTAGATTATTCATATCAGTGGGACGATCCATTTATAATGACAAGCCAAACTATTACAGGATTATGTGAAGGTACTTATTGTGTAACTGTAAGCGATGCAAATAACTGTACAGTTATCGGTTGCAGAACATTAACAGATCCACCAATAATGGTTTTAAGTGCAATTATCACTGAAGCTAGTTGTAATCAATCTGACGGAGCAATTAATTTGACAATTACAAATGGGACAGCAATGAGTATAGTATGGTCACCCGGAGGATATACTACAGAAGATATATCAAATATACCCGCTGGAACATATACTGTAACTGTAACTGACATCCTTGGATGTACTGTTTCTGGCTCTTATATCGTACCTGATTTAACAGGACCAACAGCTAGTATAACTACATCAACAAATGTTGATTGTTATGGTAATTGTAATGGAATGGCAAGTGTAGAAGGTACTGGAGGAAATGTACCCTATACATATTTGTGGAGCGATGGACAATCAACTATTACTGCAACAAACTTATGTGCAGGAATGTATACTGCAACAGTAACTGATGCAACAGGTTGTTTGTCATCTGTAAGTGTTGAAATTACTCAAACTACAGAACTTCAATTATTGGTTCAGAGTGTAACTCCTGCTACATGTGGGCTATCTGATGGTTCAGCAACTTTAAGCCAGATAGGGGGAATGGCGGGTTATACAATAAATTGGTCTAATGGAGGAACTGGCTTAATGCAAACAAATTTAATTGCAGGAACTTATACAGCAAGCATAACAAATACTAATGGGTGCACAGCAGATACAGTTGTTAATATTAATAATTTAAATGGGCCTCAAATAAGCAGTGTTACAACTACAGATGTAACATGTTTTGGTGGAATGAACGGTACTGCAACACTTGCTTATAACCCTTCATCACCACCTGCACCTCCATATACAACTACATGGAGCTCGTCTGGGAATCCATCAACAACAGAAACAAATTTAACTGGTGGAACATACTCTGTAACTGTTGGAGATAATAATGGATGCATATCATCTTCTTCATTTATAATAGATGAACCCAATCCTATTGTAATATATACCGATGGTCCATTTAACCCAATTTGTATAGGACAATCGGCAACTATTACAGTTGCCGTTAGTGGCGGTACACCACCATATACTTATATATGGGCAGATACAACTTTAATAGGTAATGCCCCATTTGTATCTCCAATGGCAACATCTCTTTATCAGTTTTATATTGTTGACACTAATGGTTGTATTTCACCCACCACATCGGTAGTAGTAAATGTATATCCAGCACTGTTTGTTATTGTTTCACCCGATGAGGTAATATGTCAAGGGGAAGTACATACTATTACTGCATATGCAGCAGGTGGAAATGGCGGTCCATACACTTATATGTGGAATAATGGAAATACACAATCTAGTAATGTAGTTTCACCAATAATTACAACAACTTATAGCGTTAGTGTATATGATGATTGTGGGTCACCTTATGTGTCAGACAATATGATAGTAACAGTTATTCAAGCACCACAGTTAGTCATAATGCCTTTATCACAGTCTGGACAAGCACCACTAACAGCATCTTTCGATACTTGGGCAACATCATATAATGGAACAGTAGAATATCTATGGAACTTTGGAGATCTAGGTTCTGGGGTATTAAATACATCTACAGATTCAGTTACTACACATACTTATGCAAATCCTGGTATTTATGATGTTACACTTAGTTTAACATCAAACCCAGGAAATTGTCAATCAATTCAGCAATTCCCCGGATTAATAGTTGTAGGTGAATCAGGAGTTTATGAAAACGATTCAAAACAATTTCTATCAATCTTCCCCAACCCCACAACAGGCCCTATAACAATTAATAATGAAGAATTAAGAATTAAGAATGTTGCAGTATATGATATTTATGGCAAAGAAGTATTAAAGCAGGAAGTCAAAAGTCAAAAGTATGAAGTAGATTTAAGTAATCAGCCAAATGGAATATATATAGTAAAAGTAATTACAGATAAGCAGACAATAAGAAAGAAGATTATAAAACAGTAATATTCATAACAATTAGGAAAACAGTTCAAAACATTTTATATTTGTGAATAAATAATTTACAAATAATCATCAAAAGGTGTTTTATGATAATTATATCCCTGCAAATATTCATTAACTATTGACTTATAATATTTTTATGCAACCTTTTTGTTTTTTTGAGTCTTGTAAATAGTATTCACCTTTAAAACTAACTAATATGAAAAAACTATTACTAATTACCACAGCAATTCTATTTGGTCTTTATGTTAATGCACAAATAGTAAATATTCCTGATTCAATTTTTAAAATTGCATTAATAAATCATATTCCAGTTATTGATACTAATGGAGATGGAGAAATACAGCAATCTGAAGCTAGTTCTTTTACAGATGAAGTTAATGTATTTGATGGAATTGGAATCTGTACATACATAACTGACCTTACAGGAATTGAAGCATTTACTGCTATAACATCTTTAAACTGTGGTCAAAACCAATTGACAACATTAGATGTAAGTAATAATGTCGCACTTACATCATTAAATTGTGGTCATAATCCACTAACTTTTTTAGATATAAGTAACAATCCTAATTTAACTTATTTAGCATGTTATTGGAACCAATTAAATTCATTAGATGTTAGTAACAATCTTAACCTTGATACTTTAATGGTTAATTCTAATCAAATTATGACAATAGATGTAAGCAATAATGTCAACTTATTGTATTTTGATTGTTCTAACAATCTATTAGATACAATTAATACAAACTTCAATATAAATCTAACTTTTTTTAGTTGTGCAATTAATAATTTAGTCAAAGTTGATATTAGCCATAATACAGCTCTTACATATTTTGATTGTGGGGATAATTTATTAACCAGTATAGATGTTAGCAATAATACTTCTTTGATACAGTTACATTGTGTTATGAACCAGTTTAATACAATCGATGTTAGTAATAATCTTGATTTATATTATTTAAGGTGTAGAGACAATCTTCTACAATATCTTGATTTAAGTAATAATACGTCATTAAGTGTAATTGAATGTTGGAATAACCAGTTGACAAGTTTAGATTTAAGCAATAATTCATCTCTTGAGTTCTTAGCATGTCAAAATAATTTATTAAACGAATTAAATGTAAAAAATGGGAATAATACTTTAATGGTTGCTTTGTTTGGAGACTTCATGGCATATGATAACCCAGATCTATATTGTATAGAGGTGGATGATTCAACTTGGTCAACAGCTAACTGGACAAATATTGACTCCCAATCATATTTTAGTGAAAATTGTATGGTAGGCACCCCCGAACAATTACAAACCCCACAGCTATCAATCTACCCCAACCCCACAACAGGCCCAATAACAATTAAGAATGAAGAATTAAGAATGATGAATGTTGCAGTTTATGATATTTATGGCAAAGAAGTGTTGAAGCAGGAAGTTGGAAGTCAAAAGTATGAAGTAGATTTAAGTACACAGCCAAATGGAATATATATTGTAAAAGTAATAACAGATAAGCAGGCAATAACTAAAAAGATAATAAAACAGTAAACCATGAAAAAGTTAATTTATATTATTGTATTGTTACCAATACTTTGTTTTGCTCAAAAGCAAGGAAACATTTGGTATTTTGGATATGGTGCCGGATTGGATTTTAATAGCGGTTCACCGGTAGTAATACAAGGAGGACAATTTTACAGCTGTGAAGGACCTGCAAGTATTAGTGACAGTTCAGGTATGCTTCTTTTTTATTCTGATGGGGAAAAATTGTGGAACAGGTTGCATCAGGTTATGCCAAATGGCGATAGTTTGTTAGGACACCGTTCAGCTTCACAGGCAGCTTTTATTGTTCCTATGCCTGGGACTAATCATTTCTATTACGTTTTTACCAATGATGCATTTGTAAATGACTTTCAAAATGGTCTTAATTATTCTATTGTTGATATATGCAACGAAAATGGTTTGGGTGACGTAGTTAAACCCAAAAACATACATCTTTTAGACACAGCTTCAGAAAAATTTGCTGTAACAAGACATTCCAATGGAATTGATTATTGGCTTGTAACAGTTAAACATTTTACCAATTCTTATTACGCTTACCCAATTACATACTTAGAAGTTGGCACCCCTGTAGTTTCAAATGTAGGGTCATCACATCAGGGAGGATATTATAGTGCTTTGGGGCAGGCAAAAATATCACCAGACGGAACAAAACTGATTGTTAATGCAGCACAAACACCATCGCGTTTTGTAGAATTGTTTGACTTTGACAATTCAACTGGAATTATTTCAAATACAAGAAGTATCATTTTTGACGGAAATCATATGTTTGGTGCTAGTTTTTCACCAAATAGTTGTATGTTGTATATTTCTGAGAATGCTCCACTACAAATTAACCAATACGATGTTTGTGCAGGAGGAGGGCATATTGATTCAATAAACGCTTCTAGAAAAATAATACCTGTTCCATTTGGTAGTACTAGTGGTCTACAAATAGGACCTGATGATAAAATATATTGTAAAAGTGGCTATTCAAATTACCTTAGTACTATTAATTTCCCAGATTCAACGTATCCTGCATGTAATTATATTCATCAAGCCATATTCTTCAATACTATAGAAGTGGGTTATGGTGGTCCAAATTTCATAGCTAATTACGATTATACAAATACATATAATAATTGTATATATACAAATTTAAATAAGTATTGCAATGAGAAACTCTCAATCTTCCCCAACCCCACAACAGGCCCTATAATAATTAATAATGAAGAATTAATAATTAAGAATGTAGCAGTATATGATATTTATGGCAAAGAAGTATTAAAGCAGGAAGTCAAAGATCAAAAGTATGTAATAGATTTAAGTACACAGCCAAAAGGCATTTATATAATAAAAGCAACTACAAGTAAAGGCGTGGCGGTAGAGAAGGTAGTTAAAAATTAAAGATTACGAATTCTAAATCACTAATTTCAATTAACCATTAAAAAATTAATATTATGCAAGAAACAAAAAAGACAAACGGAATGGCTATTGCAGGTTTTGTATGCAGTACTGCAGGAGTTTTTATACCAGTAACACTTATATTAGGCATAATATTTAGTGCTATAGGACTAAGTAAAATAAACAAACAGTCAGATGTTTATAAAGGAAAAGGACTTGCTATTGCTGGCATTGTAATTGGAATTGCAGATGTACTTTTTTTAATAGGATATTTTGTATTATTCTATTTCAATTTAGATTTAAAATAAAAACATAAAGAAATTACTGACAAGCACACAATAACCAAAAAGGTGATTAAACAATAATGACACCCTAATCTCCATGAAAGGTGGACTTTCTCCCCTGTTAGGGGAGAACTAAAAGAGGGGTCATACCATAACAATTAGGAAAACAGTTCAAAACATTTTATATATTTAGGCAACCTTTATATATTCGTTTGAGTCTAAATAATAGAATCACCTTAAATATATTAAGTTATGAAATTTATTACTACACTTATTTTAACAATAATATTTTCTTATTACTTAACAGCACAATTTACTGTTGAATTCATAACTACTGATGCAGTTTGCTATGGAGATTGTAATGGTTCTATAAACACTAATGTTACAGGAGGAATCCCTCCATATTCTTATAATTGGAATAACGGTGAAATGACACAAAACATTAATAATCTATGTGCAGGAATATATACTGTAACAGTTACTGATTCTACACTATCCGCAGTTAATGAATCAGTAAGCATATTACATGCTGATTCAATATATGTATCTATCTCAGCTAACCCAGATACAATATTAATTGGTGAATCTTCTATAATAACAGTCAATGCTTCTGGAGGAAATCCACCTTATGTCTGTGCTATTTTTGCACAAGTTCTATTTCCTCCGACCAATAATACTTATATTGCATATCCAACAGTTACAACGACATACTGTGTGTTTTGCGAAGATACATTAGATTGTACTTCCACAGATCAATGTGTTACTGTTTATGTTGATTCTGTATCAGGCATAAATGAAAATACCGCAAATACAGAATGTACAATCTTCCCCAACCCCACAACAGGTCTTTTAATAATTAAGAATGAAGAATTAAGAATGATGAATGTTGCAGTTTATGATATTTATGGCAAAGAAGTATTAAAGCAGGAAGTCAAAAATCAGAAGTATGTAGTAGATTTAAGTAATCAGCCACAAGGCATTTATATTATTCGTGTGATTACAGATAAACAGACAATAACAAGGAAGGTGATAAAACAATAAAGCCCATAACAATTAGGAAAACAGCGCAAAACATTTTATATTTGTGAATAAATGATTTGCAAATAATCATAAAAAGGTATCTTATGATAATTATATTCCTGCGAATATTCATTAACTATTGACTTATAATATTTTTATTATTATTTTTATGCAACCTTTTTGTTTTTTTGAGTCTTGTAAATAGTATTCACCTTTAAAACTAACTATTATGAAAAAACTATACTTTTTACTCATTTCATTACTTGTAATTAACATTACAGATGCACAAATAACTCTTGAACATAGCTACGATAATACCGGCTATTGGTATTCTACATCTGGAGCCAATAGAAGTTTTCTATTTATGGTAGAATTAGAAAGTTCGGGTATTAAATATGTAAATATTAATAGGGTAAATGAAGAAATAACTTTCTATAATCTTAACCATAGCCTATATAAATCAATATTTTATCCAAATGACACTTTGGATGGATTTCCAGAATTTATGTATATTTCAGAACATCTTTTTGATTTGGATGATGAGATTGAATATTTATATTCAAATAGTTATATGTTGCAAATAGGATACACAAAAGTATATAATGAAGATGGAACAGAGTTGTTTTCAGAAGATCATTTATTTGCACACGTACATTTAACTGTTCATATGCAACAGTATCCAATTTATAATACACCAAACGGTACAAAATTGATATTAAGTCATCAGAATGGTACAGCAAGGGTTTATAGTTTGCCTGGTACCTTAAGTATTGCTACCTCTAAAAGCAATGAGCAAATTCTCCAGAATACTAATTATGGTAACATAAATATATTTCCCAATCCAACCAGCTATAGTGCTAAAGTTGAATATGAACTCCCACAGGGTGAAAATAATGGTGAGATAATATTTTATAACTTACAAGGTGTAGAAATTAAAAGGTTTAAAGTTGATAATACTTTTGACCATTTATTAATCACAACATCAGAGTTATCATCGGGTACCTATCTTTATCATCTGGTAACAAAAAACAATAAAACGAAAACTAAGAAAATGATAATTATAAAATAACCATGCTACACCCCCCACAAATCATAAAGTAAATATAATCTTTAATATATACGACTATGAAAAAATTATACCTCATCATCATCATCATTATTTTCTCATATAATCTATTCAGTCAAAAGCAAGGAAATATATGGTACTTTGGTGACCATGCCGGATTAGATTTCAACACCTCACCACCTACAATATTAACAGACGGACAAACTGCCTATATTGGTTGCCCGGGTTGTCATGCAGAAGGAACAGCAGTAATTTGTGATAGCTCAGGCACATTATTGTTTTATACAGATGGCAATAGAATTTGGAATAGAAATCATCAGATAATGCCTGATGGAGACAGTTTGTTAAGTACTATTTCCTCATCACAATCTTCATTAATAGTCCCCAAACCTGGAAGCAGCAGATATTTTTATGTTTTTACTACAGATGATTTTTTTGTACATCAGTTACAGTATGGACTTAGATATTCACTTGTAGACATGTGCCTCGACAATGGTTTAGGAGACGTTGTAAAGGGAATGAAAAATATATTACTTCTTGATATGGTAGCAGAAAAACTAACCGCTGTTCGTCATTCTAATGGAGAAGATTATTGGGTTATCACTCACAAGTATTATTCGGATGCATTTTATGCTTATCATTTATCTTCTTTGGGCATTGTTGATATTGTAATTTCTCATATCGGTTCTGTTCACCCCACAGGCTTACAAAATTTGGGAGGGGCCATTGGTCAGCTTAAAGCATCACCTAATGGGCACAAACTTGCAATTGTAAATGGCAATTCTTCTAATAATATTGCCGAATACTTTGATTTTGACAATAGCACAGGTGTAGTTAGTAATTGTGTAGATATTCAATGGAATATTAACTACAATTTTTTTGGAGTTTCATTTTCTCCCGATAATTCGAAGCTCTATATTGCAAGTTCATTAAATGGGAATGGTATTTATCAGTTCGATTTAAATGCCGGAGGTGGAAATCCGGATTCGGTAAGAGCCTCCAGAACACATATTACTGTTGGTATACTTAATAGTTTTAAGGGATTGCAATTAGCAAGTAATGGAAAAATTTATGCAGCAAGGTCGCCCAATTTAGACAATCCTCTTCTCTCAGTTATTGATAGCCCTAATAACCCGGGTTTGAGCTGTAATTATATTGATGCTGTAATTGATTTTGGAAATAATTGGGTAAGCTATGGCTTTCCTAATTTTATTGATTCTTACGATTATTCAAATACATCGGCATATTGTTATACTGAAATTGAAGAAAATATTTTCAATAAACTAATTGATATTTATCCCAACCCCACAACAGGCCCAATAAGAATTAATAATGAAGAATTAATAATTAAGAATGTTGCAGTATATGATATTTATGGCAAAGAAGTATTAAAGCAGGAAGTCGGAAGTCAAAAGTATGAAGTAGATTTAAGTAATCAGCCACAAGGCATTTATATAATAAAAGTAACTACAAGCAAAGGCGTGGCGGTAGAGAAGGTGGTAAAAAATTAAAGATTACGAATTCTAAATCACTAATTTCAATTAACCATTAAAAAATTAATATTATGCAAGAAACAAAAAAGACAAACGGAATGGCTATTGCAGGTTTTGTATGCAGTACTGCAGGAGTTTTTATACCAGTAACACTTATATTAGGCATAATATTTAGTGCTATAGGACTAAGTAAAATAAACAAACAGTCAGATGTTTATAAAGGAAAAGGACTTGCTATTGCTGGCATTGTAATTGGAATTGCAGATGTACTTTTTTTAATAGGATATTTTGTATTATTCTATTTCAATTTAGATTTAAAATAAAAACATAAAGTAATAACAGATAAGCAGACAATAACAAGGAAGGTGATAAAACAATAAAGTCCATAAAAATTAGGAAAACATAGTAAAAGATTTTATTTTTGAAAGCAAATTAACTGTTTAATAAATGAGAAGATTCCTAATTTTTGTTATTACTAGCTTATTCTTTAATATTAGCTATTGCCAACTTGTAAATGATAATTCAAATGGAAATGTAAATGTAATTCAGACATGTGCCTCCTCATTATCTCTAAATCCAAATGCTCAATCAATGGGTATAGGCAATATAGGTGTTGTTGCCTCGTCTGAATATTATGAAACAGGATTAACACAAAATCCTGCACTATTATCACGAAATGAAAAAGTTGCTGGTTTGAAAATATCATATATGCCTTGGTTAAAAAACCTACAGCCTGGCATGTATTTAGCTAACATTGGTTTGTATACTTCTATAAATGAAAAAATGAGTATTGGTTTTACGTTTAATTATTTTTCATATGGCAGTATAGTTTTTACAGATTATTTAGGCAATTCTATAAATACTTTTAATCCAAAAGAGTTTTATGGAGATTTAAAATATGCTTATAGTATTAATCCAAATCTATCGTTAGGTATGGGATTAAAATATATTCATAGCGATATGACAGGCGGAATGTTTATGGGAGGCGTAGAAACTCATCCTGGAAGAGTACTTGCCGGGGATATAGGAATAGATTATCATAGAGAGATAAAAAACAATGAAGATAAATTTTGGAGATATGATATAGGTGCTTCAATTACAAATATTGGTAATAAGATAAATTATGATAATATAAATATGGATTTTATACCTATTACTCTCAGAATAGGTGCAATGTTGACTTTTACTAAAAAAATCAACAATGATCTTTCATATTGTATTGATATGGCATATCAAATGGAAAAACTACTGGTACCTACACCTCCTATATATTCTTATGATTCGATAGACAATTATGGAAATTATATTATTGTAGCAGGTATGAATCCAGATGTTTCTGTGCCACAAGGTATGATTCAATCATTTTATGATGCACCAGAAGGAGGTAAAGAAGAGTTGCGAGAAATTATTCATATTATTGGTATAGAAAATAGATTTATATACAAAAATGATTATAGCTTTTCTATTAGAATGGGGCATTTTAATGAACATAGATTAAAAGGTAATAGAAAATTCTTTTTGTATGGCTTTGGTGTTAGATATAAATATATTTACATAGATTTTAGTAAACTTCTTGCTTATATGGATAGCAATCACAATTATCAACTTGAAAATAAATATAACCCTCGTACGATATGGAATATTACATTAGGACTAAAACATGATTTTAATTAACTACATATAAACACACAATAACCAAGAAGATTATAAAACAATAATGACCCACTAATCAGGGGTAAGCTTTTCAAAAGTTCCAAACTTTTGAAAAGTTTATTGATATGGAATACCCATATCCGCTAAGCGGTTCTAGATAAAGAGGGGTCAATAATAAAATTCATATATCCGTAAGACCGATTTTAAGCTACCTGAAGGACAAAACTCTTATCAATCACAATTCTATTCAACTCAATTTCGCATTTGCCCCTTAAGTCTTTATTTGCATTATACACCTTAAAATACAAATTATGCACAGAGCCAAGTTCGCTAACGGCAATGTTTTTGTTTGTGTGGGCAGGTATTTTTATTGTTGAGCCCGGCACTTTATCATCGGGCAGATAGGTGGTGTAAAATTCAAGACAGGTGTTGCCTGTGTTGTGAATTATAAAACTATCACCTTTTTTAAAATCGGCAGTAAAATCTTCTACGCAAGTATTTTCGCTTGTTGCTAATTCTACTTCTATTATTTGATTATCGATTTCGGTATTTGCTTTGCGATCAATAGAGTATGACACGCCATATCCGCGCATTTCATTGCGTTTGGTAGCAGGTGCAAGTTTGCGATAATAGAAGTTGAGCTCGTCCCAAACGTCGCGTACAAGTTCTTTTAAAACAGGCAATAATCCCGATAATGTCCTTTGTCTTACAAGAAACTCCATTTTTGCCATTGTTTGTGTATCGGTAGCTTTTACAAAAATATCCAAGGCATTGCTAATATCCTCTATAGCAGGATTTATCATAGCTGTACCACCAGCTTCAACACGTAGTTTTTCGCCACTTACAAGATTATTTGCCCAAACAATAATATCCTCTTTTTTTCTCATTATGGGTAGCGAAGGATTATCAACACTAAGCTGAAAGTAGCGTCTGCTGGTGGCTTTGTAGATACCTGCCCTTACTCCAAAGTTGAACACCTGAATAAACAGCGAGTTTAGTTGTTTGCAATTAGTTTGTGCAATTTTTGCAGCAGCACTTGCCTTTGTTTGCAGTGCCAAGGCTTTGGCATATTCGGTATAAGCCAACTTAAACAATGGATAATTCTCTTTTTCACTAGCCAAAACCGATGGTGATAAATGAATATCCACAGGTTTGGAGCTTTCAATTAGCCTGTGCAATTTGTTAAGAGTCCTTACAAATGCAACATAGGAGCGGGGTAATAATCTGTAAATGCTTGCCATATTTTTAAATTTTAATTGTGTTATACTGATATCTATATATAAAACGCAATAATTAAGCCCTTTGTTGTTACTTGCACCATATAATTTTCTTAAAAAACCTTAACAGATAAACAGTTTCTTTATGTAAACTGGCTTAAATCTCTATATGTTAAGCAGCAAACATAGGGCACGTTTCTAATAAAATGCCCTCGGCGAGTAGCCTGCATATAGCAGATTTATCAGAATCTATGGTATGTTGGCAGCTCGCATATAGCAGATTTATCAGAATCTATGGTATGTAAGTAGCCTGCATATAGCAGATTTATTAGAATCTATGGTGTGTAAGTAGCCAGCATATAGCAGATTTATTAGAATCTATGGTATGTTGGCAGCTTGCATATAGCAGATTTATTAGAATCTATGGTATGTTAGCAGCCTGCATATAGCAGATTTATTAGAATATGAGGTATGTTAGTAGCTTGCATATAGCAGATTTATTAGAATCTATGGTATGTTAGTAGCTTGCATATAGCAGATTTATTAGAATCTATGGTGTGTTAGTAGCTTGCATATAGCAGATTTATTAGAATCTATAGTATGTTAGTAGCTTGCATATAGCAAATTTATTAGAATATGAGGTATGTTAGTAGCTTGCATATAGCAGATTTATTAGAATCTATGGTATGTTAGTAGCTTGCATATAGCAAATTTATTAGAATATGAGGTATGTTAGTAGCTTGCATATAGCAGATTTATTAGAATCTATGGTATGTTAGTAGCTTGCATATAGCAGATTTATTAGAATATGAGGTATGTTAGTAGCTTGCATATAGCAGATTTATTAGAATCTATGGTATGTTAGTAGCTTGCATATAGCAGATTTATTAGAATCTATGGTATGTTAGCAAGTAAGTTTAATGATATCCAAAGCCATAACCATCTATTTGACCGCTTCAAGCAGTTTGATGGATAAAGTAGTAATTACCCCCTAATCCCCCTAAAAGGGGGACTTTCTCCCCTTTGGGGGAGATAAAGAGGGGTCATACAACACAATTTTATTTTGCAAATCCAATTTTAATTAGTATTTTTATAAAAAATATAAAACCATGAAAAACCTCATACTACTATCAACAACACTATTATTAATGCTATTTGCCAATGCACAAATAGTAAATATACCTGATGCTAACTTTAAAGCGGCATTGGTGAATGACACATTAATAAATATTAACCAAGATACGGAAATACAAGTAAGTGAAGCAAGTGCTTTTACTGGTTCAATTAATGTTTCATGGTGTAGTATTTCCGACCTTACAGGTATCGAGGCTTTTACAGTTCTTACTTATTTAAATTGCAGATACAACAACTTAACGGCTTTAGATTTAAGCAATAATATTAATCTTACTTATTTAGATTGTTGGCGTAATAACTTAAGCACATTAGACCTTAGTTATAATACTACTCTTACTTTCTTGGATTGTGCTCTTAATCAATTAATTGCATTGAATATAAGCAATAATGCTGCTCTTACTTCTTTGGAATGCTATCTTAATCAACTAAACAATTTAGATGTAAGCAATAATACGGCTCTTACTTATATACATTGTAGTGATAATCAATTAAGCACATTAGATGTTAGCAATAATACTGCTCTTACTATATTAAGGTGTGAAGATAATGATTTAACAACTTTAGATATAAGCAATAATACTGCTCTTACTAAGCTATATTGTTATTGCAATCAATTAAGCATATTGAATATAGATAATAATAATGTTATTGATGAAATATATTGTTCGCAGAATCAATTAACATCTATAGATCTAAGCAATAATTCTAATCTTTTATATTTAGATTGCAATGAAAATATTATTGACTCTTTGGATCTTAGCTATAATACTGCTCTTACTGAGTTATTGTGTAGTAATAATAACTTAAGCACATTAGACCTAAGCAATAATACTGCTCTTACTGAGCTATATTGTCAATTTAACCAAATAACATTTTTAGATATAATCAATAACGCTGCTCTTACTATATTGTATTGCTCTACTAATCAATTTTTATTTCTAGATGTTAGCAATAATATTGCTCTCATTGAGTTAAATTGTGGTAGTAATCAATTAACATCTTTAGATATCAGCATTAATACTGTTCTTAAAAAGTTGTATTGTTTTGATAATCAATTATCATTTTTAGATGTAAGTAATGGAAATAACATTAATTTCAGTTGGTTTGATGCTACTAATAACCCAAATTTGTATTGTATAGAAGTTGATGATTCTACATGGTGCTCACAATCTTTCTGGAATAGTTATATTGACCCACAATCATATTTTAGTGAAGATTGTATGGTAAGCACCCCAAACCAATTACAAACACAAGAACTAAAGTTAGCCCCAAACCCATTTAATGAAAAGCTTAGTGTATTGTTGCCTGATAATACAAATGCAGATAATATTGAAATTGCACTCTACAATGTTTTAGGTAAGCAAATTAAAGTTTCAACAGAGAAAGCTAATAATAAGATTATAATTAATGGAGCAAATCTACATTCTGGGATATACTTTGTTGAGATAACTACCAACAAACAGGTAATAACTAAGAGGGTAATTAAACAGTAGATTATTATGACCTCCTAAATCCTCCTAAGAGGAGGACTTTCTCCCCTTTGGGGGAGATAAAGAGGGGTCATACAACACAATTTTATTTTGCAAATCCAATTTTAATTAGTATTTTTATAAAAAATATAAAACCATGAAAAACTTCATACTACTATCAGCAACACTATTATTAATGCTATTTGCCAATGCACAAATAGTAAATATACCTGATGCTAACTTTAAAGCGGCATTATTGGCAGATACTTTAATAAATACAAATCAAGATGGTGAGATACAAGTAAGTGAAGCATTAGCTACAGATTCAATTGATGTTTATAGTATGAATATAGCAGACCTAACAGGAATTGAAGCCTTTACTGCTCTTATTTATTTAAATTGTGGTAGTAATCAATTAACCTCTTTAGATATTACCAATAATATTGCAATTATTTATTTAACTTGTTATCAAAATCAATTAACATCCTTAGATATCAGTAATAATATAACACTAGAATCATTAAGTTGTTTCAGTAATCAAATAAACACTTTAGACGTGAGTAATAATTCTTCTCTCATAAGTTTAACTTGCCTTTCTAATCCATTAGGCACATTAGATGTTAGCAATAATACTGCTCTTGAATTTTTATATTGTCAAATAAATCAATTAACTTCTTTAGATGTCAGCAATAATACTTCTCTTACTAATTTATCTTGTTGGGAAAATCAATTAAGTACATTAGATGTAAGTAATAATACTGCTCTTATTGGATTGTGGTGCAGTGGTAATCAATTAAGTAGTTTAAATGTAAAAAATGGAAACAATACAGTTCTTACTGATTTTTATACTGTTAATAGCCCAATTTTATTCTGTATTGAAGTAGATGACCCTGTATGGTCAACAACTAACTGGACAGATATTGATCCTCAATCATATTTTAGTAATGATTGTAATTATGTTAGTGTACCCAACCAATTGCAAACACAAGAACTAAAGTTAGCACCCAACCCATTTAATGAAAAGTTTAGTGTATTGTTGCCTGATAATACAAATGCATATAATATTGAAATTGCCCTTTACAATGTTTTAGGTAAGCAAATTAAAGTTTCAACAGAGAAAGCTAATAATGAGATTATAATTAATGGAGCAAATCTACATTCTGGGATATACTTTGTTGAGATAACTACCAACAAACAGGTAATAACTAAGAGGATAATTAAGCAGTAGATTATTATGACCTCCTAAATCCTCCTAAGAGGAGGACTTTCTCCCCTTTTAGGGGAGATAAAGAGGGGTCATACAACACAATTTTATTTTGCAAATCCAATTTTAATTAGTATTTTTATAAAAAATATAAAACCATGAAAACCATCATTCTATTATCAGCAACGCTATTATTAATGCTATTTGTCAATGCACAAATAGTGAATATTCCTGATGCTAACTTTAAAGCAGCATTAGTGAATGATACAACTATTAATACAAATCAAGATGGGGAAATACAAGTAAGTGAAGCAAGTTCTTATACTGGAACAATTGATGTTAATTCAATGAATATTTCAGACCTTACAGGTATTGAGGCTTTTACTGTTCTTACTGCATTGCATTGCTATTCTAATCAATTAAGTAGTTTAGATGTTAGCAATAATACTGCACTTACTTTTTTAAGGTGTAATAATAATCCATTAAATATATTAGATATCAGCAATAATGTGGTTCTTGATACTTTGGTTTGCCAGTATAATAATTTAAGCACGTTAAATGTAAGTAATAATATTAATCTTATACTTCTATTGTGTAATTATAACCAAATAATCACTTTAGATGTAAGCAATAATACATATCTGGAATATTTAGGATGCGAACACAATCAATTAAGTGGTTTAGTTATAGGCAATTGCACGAACCTCTATTCTTTATTTTGTTTTTCTAATCAATTAACAACTTTAGATGTAAGTGGCTGTACTGCTCTCGGCACTTTTTTATGCCAATCTAATCAATTAACAACATTAGATGTTAGCAATAATCCAAATCTCTATATATTTGAATGCAATACAAATCAGTTAAATACTTTAGATGTTAAAAATGGGAATAATATCAATTTACCAATGTTTTGGGCAACGAATAATCCTTTCCTGTATTGCATTGAAGTTGATGATTCCACATGGTCAGCAGCAAACTGGACGGATATAGACCCTCAATCTTATTTTAGTGAAAATTGTATGGTAAACACCCCAAACCAATTACAAACACAAGAATTAAAGTTAGCACCCAACCCATTTAATGAAAAGCTTAGTGTATTGTTGCCCGATAACACAAATGCAGATAATATTGAAATTGCCCTTTACAATGTTTTAGGTAAGCAAATTAAAGTTTCAACAGAGAAAGCTAATAATGAGATAATAATTAATGGAGCAAATCTACATTCTGGGATATACTTTGTTGAGTTAACTACTAACAAACAGGTAATAACTAAGAGGGTGATTAAACAGTAATGACCCCCTAATCCCCCTGAAAGGGGGACTTTCTCCCCTTTTAGGGGAGATAAAGAGGGGTCATACAACACAATTTTATTTTGCAAATTAGTTTTTAATTAGTATCTTTATAAAAAATATAAAAGCATGAAAACCATCATTCTACTATCAGCAACACTATTATTAATGCTATTTGCCAATGCTCAAATAGTAAATATACCCGATGCTAACTTTAAAGCTGCATTATTAGCAGACACTTTAATAAATACAAATCAAGATGGTGAAATACAATTAAGTGAAGCACTAGTTACTGATACTATTGATGTTAATAATAAGAACATCTCAGACCTCACAGGTATTGAGGCTTTTATAAACATAACTGAATTAAGTTGCAGTAAGAATAATTTAACTATATTAGACTTAAGTAATAATACTGCTCTTACTAAATTATATTGCTCCATTAATGACTTAAATTCAATAAATTTAAATAACAATACTGCTCTTACTGAGTTGTATTGTGGAAATAATCAATTAACCTCATTAAATGTTAGTAATAATATAGCTCTTACTTGGCTTGATTGTGATAATAATACATTAAGTACGATAGATGTAAGTAATAACATAGCTCTGTATGCAATGAGTTGCAAAGGTATTCAATTAACAAGCTTAGATGTTAGCAACAATATTGCCCTTGTTGCGTTATATTGTAATTATAATCAATTAAGTACCTTGGACGTCAGCAATAATACTGCTCTTGTTGAATTAGAATGTTTTAATAATCAATTAAACAGTTTAAATGTTAAAAATGGGAATAATACAAATATGTCAAGTACGTTTTTCACAGCTTACGGTAACTTCAATTTATATTGTATAGAAGTCGATGATTCTGCTTATTCAGCAAATAACTGGTTTAATATAGACTCTCAATCATATTTTAGTAATGATTGTAATTATGTTGGAGTTTCCAACCAATTAAAAACACAAGAACTAAAGTTAGCACCAAACCCATTTAATGAAAAGCTTAGTGTATTATTGCCCGATAATACAAATGCAGATAATATTGAAATTGCACTCTACAATGTTTTAGGTAAGCAAATTAAAGTTTCAACAGAGAAAGCTAATAATAAGATTATAATTAATGGAGCAAATCTACATTCTGGGATATACTTTGTTGAGATAAGAGAGCAAAACAAAGTAATTGGTAATGCAAAACTTATAAAACAATAAACCATGAAAAACTTTATACTACTATCAGCAACACTATTATTAATGCTATTTGCCAATGCACAAATAGTAAATATACCTGATGCTAACTTTAAAGCAGCATTAGTGAATGATACAACTATTAATACAAATCAAGATGGGGAAATACAAGTAAGTGAGGCATTGGCTACAGATTCAATTGATGTTAGCAGTATGAGTATTTCTGACCTAACAGGAATTGAGGCTTTTACTTCTATTATTTATTTACAATGCAGTAACAATATGTTAAGTACGCTTGATGTAAGCAATAATACAGCCCTTACGACTTTAGGATGTGCTAGTAATGATTTAACAGCCTTGGATGTTAGTAATAATACAGCTATTACTTATTTAAGTTGTGGTGGTAATCAGTTAAGTTCTATAAATCTCAACAATAATATTGCTCTTACACATTTGTATTGTTTATATAATCATTTAATGTCATTGAGCATAATTAATAATACTGCTCTTACTCATTTAAGATGCAATTTAAATCATTTAAGCACATTAAATGCTAGCAATAATACGGCTCTTGTTGAATTAAATTGTGACAATAATCAATTAAGCACATTAGATATAAGCAATAGCACTGCTCTTACTAATTTAGATTGTCATCAAAATTTTTTAAACAGTTTAGATATAAGTAATAATACAGCTCTTACTGATATAGATTGTAGTGCTAATCAAATAATCATATTAGATGTGAGTAACAATACTGCTCTTACTTTTTTAAATTGTATGTGGAATAACTTAACTACATTAGGTGTTAGCAATAATACAGCTATTACAAATTTATATTGTGGCGATAATCAATTAAGCACATTAGATGTAAGCAATAATACAATGCTTACTAATTTATCTTGTACTGATAATAATATAGCTTCATTAGATGTAAGTAATAATATGGTACTTACTTATTTTCTTTGTAGTGAAAATCTATTAAGCAGTTTAAATGTAAAAAACGGAAATAATATAAATTTAACAGGTTTTGATGCTGAAGATAACCCAAACTTATATTGTATTGAGGTTGATGATTCTACATGGTCAACAGCTAACTGGACTAATATTGATTCAATTGCTCATTTTAGTGAAAACTGTATGGTAAACACCCCCAACCAACTAAAAACACAAGAATTAAAGTTAGCACCCAACCCATTTAATGAAAAGCTTAGTGTATTGTTGCCCGATAATACAAATGCAGATAATATTGAAATTGCACTCTACAATGTTTTAGGTAAGCAAATTAAAGTTTCAACAGAGAAAGCTAATAATGAGATTATAATTAATGGAGCAAATCTACATTCTGGGATTTACTTTGTTGAGATAACTACCAACAAACAGGTAATAACTAAGAGGGTAATTAAACAGTAATAACACCAAACCCATAACCGTCTGAACGCTTGAAGCGGTCTGACGGATAAAACTATAATATGGTTTTATAAGCAAAAAACTACATTTCACATACCCATAACAACTATTTGCAAATTTGGTGTTTCAATAATGATAAACATTTTATATATTTGAAGAGGATTTAGAACTTGAAATCATCATTAAAATTAACATTATGAAAAAAATTTATATTCCTATTTTGTTTGTGTTGTTAAGCCAATTGATTTTTGCACAGTTTCCTTTTACCGGATTTGGTTGTGCTAATTTAGAAATTAATAACTGGCGTGTGCAAATAAATGCCAATAACTCTAATTTTTGGGATATGATTGGTGAACCCAAAGCAGAAATTCCTAAAGGTTCCGGAAAAATGACAATCTTTTGTCAGAACTTTTGGATTGGTGGATACGACGGCAATAATGATTTGCATATGTCGGCTGACAGGTATTATGCAAATGGAGGATGTTTTACACCAGGTCCCACAGCCAATTCTTACGACTCATTGTTTTATAATAAATACAACCGTGTATGGGAAATAACAGAATCTGAAGTAACAAATCATATGAATAACTGGAGTAATGGTGGTTATGTAATGCCCGAGGTTATTGAAAATTGGCCTGGTAACGGAGATATATCAAATGGAGAAGCTCCGGTTTTAGCTCCTTTTATTGATGCCAACAATAACGGAATTTATGACCCGCAAAATGGCGATTATCCATATATACAGGGACATCAGGCAATATATTATATATTAAACGACAATGCTTCTGTTGATACTACACTTGGTGTGCCACCTATGGGTTTGGAAATTCATGTTATGGCATTTGCCTTTGCCGATACCGGTGTAATTTACAATACCTTTTTTATGCATTTCGACATAATAAATCATTCACCAAATATTTACCATGATGTATTATTTGGATTCCTTACAGATTTTGACATTGGTGATTGTATGGATGATTATATAGGCTGCGATACAACCCAAAATTTATATTTTGGATATAATGGCGATAGTATTGATGGTGATGGTTTCGGATTAACTTATGGAAGTCATCCACCTGCAGTAGCTTGTGTATTTTTAAATAGAACAATGCACTCTTTTATGTACTATAATAATGGAAGTTGTGATATGTGTGATCCGGCATTAGGAATAGAATATTACAACTATATGCAGTCACGTTGGAAAGATGGTTCACATTTGGTACATCATGGAGATGGACATAATCCTGCTTCAACAGATACATGTAATTTTGTTTATCCCGAAAACTCTAACTGGACAGAAATAACAGAAGCAAATACTCCTTATGACAGACGAGGTCTTGCTTCAATTTCTATTGGAAATATTATAAACAACAGTTGTATTACAGCCGATTTGGCTTATGTATGGGCAAGAGACGGAGTTAATCCCGACCCACACAGTTCGGTAGTAGAATTGTTGTCGCAGATACCCAATGTAGTTGCATTTGCCAATCAACTAGCTCTTGATTCTAATTGTACATATTTGCACACTGATGTAAAAGACAAACCATTGCAGAAAGAAAGATATTTTAATATCTATCCCAATCCGGCAAAGGATATACTTACAATTAAAACCAATTTTACAGATTATTATGTGTGTCTATATTCACAGTTGGGACAGAAGGTGCTTGAAAAACAAAATGCTACTACAATAAATGTTGATGCTTTAAGATCTGGTATATATTTTATTCAACTTACTAATGGTATTGAAGCAGAATGGCGTAAACTGATAGTTGAGTAAATTTCCATTGGAGCAGTCATGTTATTTGTTTCTTCCTTAAAATACATTTGCTGGTCATCACATGCCATATCTTTCTTTCAAAGCAGTAACAATAATATTTCATTTATTTTATTGTTTATTTGGTGCAACTTTTTTCAAAAAATAACGTCTAACTATATATACCTCAAAAACAAATATTATGAAAAGATCATTACTCCTTTTAAGTATTATCATAATTAGTTTATCAGTATTTTCACAAGAAATATGCGATAACGGAATTGATGATGACGGTGACAATCTTGTTGATATGAATGATACTGCCGATTGTTTTTGTAATGGTTCTTCTTCAGTATCAACCGTATATTATATCCCAAATCCGTCTTTTGAAGATACATTATGCTGTCCGTCAAACTTTTCACAACTTTCTTGTGCCGATACATGGATACAAGCAGGCTTTGCAACCCCGGACTATTTAAACACATGTGGGTTAATTTATAATGCAGCTACTATTGCAGGACTGCTTCCTTTTCCTGATGGAAATGGAATAGCCGGGGCAATTTTTGCTCCTACATGGCGGGAATATATTGGTGTTTGTTTATCCAGTCCATTTGTAGCAGGAAATACTTACACAATTGAATTTGATATTGCTTCGACTCCAATCGATCCAATGGGAGACACATGCAATGGTGGTGTTATAAGCTATGAGGATATTGATATTACTATATTTGGAGCGCCCGATTGCAGTGATTTAACTTTTACCGGAGCTGACACTTGTCCACCATCACCATGGTATGCTCTCGGCTTTGATAATTATGTTCCGCTTGACTCATGGGGAACTATTTCAATAACATTTACACCTACAGCCAATGTAGAAGCTATTATTATTGGCTCACCATGTACTTTGCCTCCCACTTATACTTATGGACCTTGTTTTCCCTATTTCTATTATGATAATATAATTATGAATGAAACATCAATATTTGGTTTACCATTAAGCGAAAACGGAAGTATATGTACAAATGATTTATCATTAAGTTTTATACCAGATACAATTGGCACATATCAATGGTATTATAATGGCGTAGCTATGGCAGGTGAAACAAACGACACTTTATATATTTCTGCAAATGGATATCCTACAGGAGATTATATGGCGGTGTTTACTTACGGCACAGAATGTTCATCAGGCTTAATTAATATAAATTACACATTCCCGGTTGGTGATGTAGCAAGCCTCCCTGATTTAACACATGGATGTATTATTGATATGCCACAGGCTCCAACAGCTACTGATAACTGCGGAAATACTATAACAGGAACAACCAATGCAGTTTTTCCTATTACCGCACAAGGCACAACTACAATTATGTGGATATATGATGATGGTAACGGTTACATCTCAACTCAAATACAATATGCAATTATAACGCATATCGATAATTCCGTTTCTATTAGTGGTATCGTATTAACAGCAAATGCAAGTGGATATAATTACCAATGGCTTGATTGTAATAATGGGTTTTTACCAATTGCCGGAGAAACCAACCAAAGTTTCACGCCTTCTGTTAGTGGAATGTATGCTGTCGAGATCAGTGATTCTGTCTGTTCTGTTACCTCTAATTGTGTTGTAATTACTGATGATGAAATAATAAAATTTCAAAACAATTTGGATATTCTTATATATCCCAATCCTATTACCAATGTCTTGAATATCGATATTGGCATTATTTCGGATGTACAGATCGAGATATATGATAGTAGCGGAAAACTGATTATATCTAAACCTGTTAAAACACAATTATCATCAATTGATATGAGTGAATACACATCGGGTGTTTACTTAATTAAATTGAATTATAATGATAAGACAATAAGCAGGAAAGTGCAGAAAAAATAATTACACTCACACAAATAGTTTTATTTTGCAAATAAGCTTTAAGTAAAGTATCGGTATACTACTCTGTGAATTTCGTGTTATTTTGTCTATTGTTAATTGCTCGTTGTCAACTTGCTGCTAATATATTACATAAGTTTTGTCTTAATAAAAAACACACTAAGTTTTCCATTTCAAAATTCATTCACTACTTTAGCGTTTCAATAATTATTGAAAATGTTAACAGGATATAATAATTATAAAGTAAAAATAAGAAAAACTGAGTTTGTATGCAAAAGCGGTAAAAGCTTTAGTTCTACGGCTTGTATATCGTTTTATGATGAAAATAAAAGAGAACTGCAATACTCAGAACTTGGCTATTTTGATATAGAAGAAATTTACAAAAAAATTGATAGTGGCGAAGATATTAATCTCGATGAAGCTTATATTGAGGATTTTTCTTTGTCAAAGTATCGCAAATCAAGAAAAATTGATGAGGAAACTGATGTTGTTTTAAATAACTTTACTGCCAACAGAGCATATTTCGATTCTAAGATAAATACAGACTTTTCATTTGCTGATTTTCAGAGTTCAAGCGTGAACTTTGGATACTCAAATTTTATTCGCGGAAGTGTTTCGTTCAATTCAGCAAAGTTTGGTAATGGAAAGGCAGATTTTTCATATTGTTTTTTCGATAATGGCAATGTAGATTTTGCCAATACTGTTTTTGGTGAAGGAGAAATAGAATTTAAGAACACAGTGTTCCATAAAGGAACAAAAGATTTTCAGTATGCCGATTTTGGTATTGGTACAAACTCATTTGTAAATACTGAATTTGGCGATGGAGATGTTTCCTTTATCGATGTAAATTTTAATGATGGCAAAACATCATTTAAAATGGCAAGCTTTGGTGAAGGAAAGATAGATTTTCATTTTTCTAAATTTGGATCAGACGATATTTCTTTTGAACGTGTTGACTTTGGCGAAGGTAAAGTAGATTTCAGAAAAGTAGAATTTGGTGTTGGAAAAGTAAATTTCAATAGAGCCGTTTTTGGTAATAGCGACGTTACTTTTGAAGCATGTGGATTAATAAAAGGGAGAATGACTTTTCTTCGTTCAGTTTTTGGAGATGGAAAACTAAATTTTGATATAGTTGAATTTGATAACTCTGAACTTGTTTTCAATAATACAGATTTTGGAACAAAAAGCGTTTATTTTGCTCAATCTAAATTTAAAAAACTAACACTTCAATCGTGTCATTTCAATAATTACTTTGATCTAAGACTTGCTAAATGCAAATACCTTGATATATCAGATTCAATTATTCGTGATATTATTGACCTTACACCTTACGAGCATGATGTAGAAATTAATATTATTAATTTTTCAGGTATTCGTTTGCTTGGGCAGATATATATCGATTGGCATAAAAATAATGTAAAAGAATTAATCGACAGGCAAGAAAAAACTACATATAAAGATAAAGCAGAACAATTTAGAGTGCTAAAAGAGAATTACGGAAAAATAGGTAATTACAAACACGAAGATTTGGCTTATATCCAATTTAAAAGACATGAATTAAAAGCAAGTATTCACATTTCCGATAATGGAGATAAAACAAATTTGGTGTGGAAATATCCACTTTATATATTCAAGTATATAGTTTTTGATGTAATGGGATTATATGCCACATCGCCTTTAAGGGTTTTAACTAGTCTTGTATCTGTTTATTTTATTTTTAGTTTTTTTCATTTTGTATCACCATATATATTAGATACATCAATTAATTGTATTTCTTCTGATGCAGGATTTTTCAAAAAACTTTATGACACACTTTATTATAGTATGATCACTTTTACTACAGTTGGTTATGGCGATTGCACGCCAGTGGGATTTTTACGGTTTATAGCTTCTCTTGAAGGTTTTATTGGACCTTTTATGCTCTCATACTTTACAGTAGCATTTGCAAGAAAAATATTAAGATAAATTATTACGAACTGTTAATAGAATTGTGAATGAAAACAACGGAATCTGATTCATTATATAACGACCTTGAAAAAAAGAGTATAGGTGAACTTCTTATTGGAATTAATAATGAAGATAAGAAAGTTGCAGAAGTAGTTGGGCAATCCTTAAATCAGATAGAAGATTTAATAAGAGCAGCATACAATAAAATGAAAGATGGTGGCAGATTGTTCTATCTTGGCTCCGGAACCAGCGGAAGACTTGGCATATTAGATGCATCGGAATGTCCACCGACTTTTGGTGTCAATAAAAATTTGGTAATAGGATTAATTGCAGGAGGAGATACAGCTATTCGCACTGCCGTTGAAAAAGCAGAAGACGAATTTGATGGAGGATGGAAAGATTTGCAAAAATACAATGTTTGTGAAAAAGATTTTGTAATAGGTATTTCTTCATCGGGAATGACTCCTTACGTTATTGGTGCTTTGCAAAATTGTTCTAATCATAATATTGAAACAGGCTGTATTACATCAAATGATAACAGTCAGTTGTCAAAAGAAGCGATTTACCCCGTAGAAGTAATTGTAGGTCCTGAGTTTGTTACCGGAAGTACTCGCATGAAATCAGGTACAGCACAAAAAATGGTGCTGAATATGATAACTACTACCTTAATGATAAAATTAGGAAAGGTGCTTGGCAATAAAATGGTAGATATGCAATTAAATAACGAAAAGCTGATTGACAGAGGCTCAAAAATGATTGTTGATGCTTTGGGAATTCCTTACAATAAAGCCAAAGAGCAATTGTTGCAACACGGAAGCGTTAGATCTGTGCTGAAAAAGAGCAAATAAATTGTTTCCCGGTTTTCGGGATTAAATCTGTGATAATCTGTGTAATTATTGGTAACTTTTTTTAATTATTTCAAATAAATGCCATTACGGATTTAGTTCTAACTTAAATTGAGATTTATTTTCTAAAAAAGCACTGTTTTAAAGAGTACTGAATACCTTTGTTAAGAATATTTTCACATTGTTAAAAAACATTTATAAATCATCAATATTATTATTACTATTTAAGATACATTTGTTTCAATAAATTATATTAACCCGCTTTATTCATACAAGAACGTAGTGAATTGCATGAATGTGTGATGGGATAAGGGTCGCAAAGCGTGTAATCCCGATTTAGATAACCCCATTTTTGGGTATCAAAAATGTTGGGTTATCTTAGTCGCTATCATAGATAGCAAAAATTTGTGAATTTTTGGGGCTAATTATAAAACAGTGGTATTATCAGGAAAATCAGTAAAAACTAAAAATTATGTCAGAGAAAAAAGAAAAAGTTAATACGGAAAAACAAAAGGCAATTGATAATGCAGTTGGTGTTATTGAAAAAAACTTTGGTAAGGGAACAATAATGAAACTTGGCGATGATGTGGTACAAGATGTGCCTGCTATTTCTTCCGGTTCAATTTCAATAAACAGTGCACTTGGTATTGGTGGTTTTCCACGAGGTAGGGTAGTTGAGATATTCGGACCTGAATCATCGGGTAAAACAACTATTGCAATACATGCAATTGCCGAAGCTCAAAAAGCTGGTGGTATAGCTGCATTTATTGATGCAGAGCATGCATTCGACAGGTTTTATGCAGAAAATCTTGGTGTTGATGTAGAGAATTTATACATTTCACAACCCGACAATGGAGAACAAGCATTAGAAATTACAGACCATCTTATTCGTTCGGGAGCTATTGATATTATTGTTATCGATTCTGTTGCAGCACTAACTCCAAAAGCAGAAATTGAAGGCGATATGGGAGATTCAAGAATGGGCTTGCAGGCAAGATTAATGTCACAGGCATTAAGAAAACTAACTGCAAGCATTAGTAAAACAAATACATGCTGTGTGTTTATCAATCAGTTGAGAGAAAAAATAGGAGTAATGTTTGGAAATCCTGAAACTACAACAGGTGGAAATGCACTAAAGTTTTATTCTTCAGTAAGAGTTGATATTCGTAGAATTGGTCAGATAAAAGATGGAGAAAACATTGTAGGTAATCGCACAAGAGTGAAGATTGTTAAAAACAAAATTGCACCGCCTTTCAGAAAAGCTGAATTTGATATAATGTACGGTCTTGGCATTTCAAAAACAGGCGAAATTGTTGACCTTGGTGTTGATTATGAAATTATTAAAAAAAGTGGCAGTTGGTTTAGTTATGGCGAAACAAAACTGGGACAAGGTAGAGATGCTGTTAAAAAACTAATGGCAGATAATCCCGAATTATCTGATGAGCTTGAAGCTAAAATATTTGAAGCAATTAATAGTAAAAAATAAAGACAAAAGACAAAGAAAATAAAGTCAAAAGACAAAAGGATATAAATAAATGGGAAAGGATTTATCAGAGCGTTTTTTAGAATTTGCTGTAAATATTGTTAAGTTAGGCAAAAAACTAAACAAAACTTATGAAGGTCGTCACATTTACGGACAACTATTTCGTGCAGGAACATCTACAGGAGCAAATTATGAAGAATCTCAATCCGCTGAAAGTAAAAAAGATTTTCAACATAAGTTACAAATAGTATTAAAGGAACTTAAAGAATCATTATATTGGTTAAGATTAATTGAAAAAGCAGAATTTATTGACAAATCAGATGCTATACTTGTATTTTTGTTGAAAGAAAATAGAGAATTGATAAAAATAATAGCAAAATCTATCGTTACTTCAAAATCAAGATAAATGTTATTCCCATAGCGTACTCGGGATAAAATACTTTTGATTTTTGATTTTTAGGTTTTGGCTTTTGACTTAATGATAATTAGCTCTCGTCTAAAGTGGAGAATTTAGGATGGGCTTTATTTAAACTATAAACCGGAACATGAAAAACATCATTCTTTTTCTAATTTTATTTGTATTTATTTTAAGTTGCAAACATGAAAACAAAGATAATAGAGTAACAGATATTGATGATGTAAGTCTTGATTCTATGTCAGTTGGCAGCATTTCAATTGAAATAAGAAAAGATCCTAGAAATTCTTTGTTGTTCGCAAAACGTTCTGAGGCATATTTAAGAGAAGGTGATATTGATGAAGCAATTAATGATATTGAAATAGCATTAAAGCTTGATTCGATGAATGTAACGTTTTACATTATGCGTTCTGAATATTATATTATTAACGGGAAATCTGAAATTGCTAAAGCATCATTGGAAAAATGTGTTAGACTAATTCCCGATAATACTGAAGCATTACTAAAATTGGCTGAGTTATATATATTTGTTGAAGATTATAAAAAGTCTTTTGAATATTTGAACAAAGTAGCAAAGATTGAACCTCATAATCCAAAAATGTTTTTCTTAAAAGGCATGATATATCGCCAAAGAGATAATTTACCACTTGCAATTAAGAATTTGCAAATTGCAGTAGAAAAAGACCCCGATTATTATGATGCTTATATCTTACTTGGCTTATCATGTGCCGAATCAAAAGATTCATTAGCTGAATTATATTACAAAAATGCAATAGACATTATGCCAAACAGTATAGAGGCTAATTATAATCTTGCAATTTATTATCAGGATAACAACAATTACGAAAAGGCTTTTGAAAGATATAACTATATATTAGACAATATTGACGATAAGTTTATTATTGCTTTTTACAATATAGGATACATTAATCTTGAGTATCTTAAAGATTATGATCAGGCAATAAGTTATTTCACTAAAGCCATTGATTTTGATCATTCATATGTAGAAGCTTATTACAACAGAGGCTTATCTTATGAATATAAGGGCGACAAGAAAAATGCAATTCTTAATTATAAAACAGCTTTAAAGTTGTTAACAAATTATGAGCCTGCTATTGAAGGTTTGAACAGGGTTGAGGCAAATTAAAAATATCTGACTATCGCAAATTTGTGGTATTCGGCAGATGAAAAAATCAGTTGCCCCGTCTTTTAAGGCGGGGACGATGATAAGAGTATGACGCCCTCAGCGAAATTTTGACCCCGAGTATTCGGGGTCAAAATTTCGTTGAGGTGGGTGTTGTTTAATTCTACACCCCGACCTAAAGGACGGGGCTACTGATTAAAATATTTGAGTATCCTTTGCAGTAAAAATATTAATCTTAAACTATAAATAAAATGAAAAAAACATTAAAAAAAAGTATCCTTAGCACTTCACTAATCATTGTTTTTACCTTTGCAATGGTTTCTTGCTGTGATTGTCCTGAAACAAATAGCGGTGATAAAGCAAATACAGAAACAATATCCTTAATAGATTCTCTTTCAAAAATTGAAATTACTGCCGATAGAATGAACCCTGAATTACTTTGGAAGTTCGGAAGAATTTGGGATGCTCAACTATCACCAAACGCTAATACTGTTATCTATAATGTTCAGCGTTATAATGCTACAACCAATAAGGGCTATATTGATATCTTTTCTGTACCCGCAAAAGGTGGCGATGCTGTTCAACTAACAAGTTTTGTTGGTACTGAATTAAATCATCGTTGGTCTGTTGATGGAAGCAAAATATACTTTCTTGCCTCAGAAAACGAAAGCATGCAGATATGGGAAATGAATGCAGACGGAAGTGATAAAAAGCATATATCGGATATAGAAGGCGATATAAATAGTTTTGAGCTATCGCCGGCAGGCACACACTTTTTATATACTATGGATGTAAAGATTGATAAAACAGTTAATGAAATTTATCCCGACCTTCCTCTTGCCGACGTTAAAATAATTGATGATTTAATGTACAGACATTGGAACAACTGGACAGATGAAAGTTACAGCCATATTTTTGTATCAGAGATAAAAGCAGGAAAAGTGGAAGCCGGAAAAGATATTATGGAAGGCGAACGTTGGGATGCACCTATGTCTGCTTATTTCGACAACTCTGAAATGACATGGAATGCCGATGGAAAATACATTGCATATACCTGCAAAAAGATGACAGGTAAAGAATATTCCTTAAGCACAAACTCCGATATCTATTTATATAATATTGAAACAGGCAAAACAGAAAATCTTACACAAGGAATGCCTGGTTACGACAAATATCCAAGCTTTTCACCCGATGGCAGTAAAATGGCATGGCAAAGTATGGAAACTCCCGGATACGAATCGGATAAAGACAGGTTAATGCTTATGGATCTATCAACAAAAGAAATGCAATATATTTCTAAAGATTTTGACCAAAATGCAGCACATCTTGTTTGGAGCGACAATAACGCTGAAATATACTTTATAAGCGATATCAAGGCAACTTTTCAACTGTTTAAGGTAAACATCCAAACAAAAGAGTTTACACAAATTACAAAAGGAAAACACAATTACAATTCGTTTTCAAAATCAGCTGATGTAATAATAGGAGAGAAGATGGCTATGGATATGGCAACAGAGATATTCAATATTGCCGATGATGGAAAAGAAACACAAATTACATTTACAAATAAAAATATCTACGATAAAGTAGAGATGGCTATTTCAGAAGAACGCTGGATTAAAACTACCGATGGAAAAGATATGTTGGTTTGGATAATATATCCTCCGGGTTTTGATAAAACTAAAACATACCCTGCATTACTTTATTGTCAGGGTGGACCACAAAGTGCAGTTAGTCAGTTTTTCTCATATCGTTGGAATTTTCAGATGATGGCAGCTCACGATTACATAATTATAGCACCCAACAGACGTGGATTACCAAGCTTTGGACAAGAATGGAATGCTCAAATAAGTGGCGATTATGGCGGACAAAACATGAAAGATTATATAAGTGCCGTAAATGCTTTTAAAGATGAGCCCTTTATTGATGAAAACAGAATTGGTGCTATTGGTGCAAGTTATGGAGGTTTTTCCGTATTCTGGCTTGCCGGACATAACAATGGAATGTTTAAAGCGTTTATTTCGCATTGTGGAATGTTTAATCTAGAAAGTCAGTATGCAGCTACCGAAGAAATGTTTTTTGTAAACCACGACCTTGGTGGTGCTTACTGGGAAAAAGCAAACAAAACAGCACAAAACTCTTATGCAAATTCGCCACATAAGTTTGTGCAAAACTGGACAGCACCTATAATGATAATTACAGGAGGCTACGATTTTAGAATACCATACACCGAAAGCATGCAGGCATTTAATGCCGCTCAATTACTTGGAGTTGAAAGCAAACTATTATTTTTTCCCGAAGAATCTCATTTTGTGTTAAAACCACAAAACAGTATTCTATGGCAGCGTGAATTCTTTTTGTTTTTAGATAAGTATTTGAAGTAAGCGTTTTTCGTTTATTGTTTTTCGTTTGTCGTTGTGGTGTCTCTTGAACATCACAAGGCACACATATATTTTTGTAGTCAGAGTTTGACTCGAAGTCAAGCTCTGACTTATATTAAAATATCCCGACTTGCTTAAGCTAAATCCAAAATATTTACTATCTTTACAAAAGATAAAACTATAAGTTATGAAAAACATTACTTCTGCAATTGTATTAATCTTATTACTTGCAACAGCAAGTCTAACAAATGCCCAATGGTCACAAATTGGGAATGATATTGATGGTGAAGCTGCAGGTGATTATTCAGGTGGTTCTGTAAGCTTAAGTTCAGATGGTTCAATTGTTGCAATTGGTGCACCATATAATGACGGAAATGGAACAGATGCAGGTCACGTTAGGATATATGAAAATATTGGAGGAAACTGGGTGCAATTAGGTAATGATATAGATGGTGAAGACGCTGAAGATGAGTCAGGTGTTTCAGTTAACTTAAGTTCAGATGGCTCAATTTTAGCAATTGGTGCTAGAGAGAATGATGGAAATGGGAATTCTGCTGGTCACGTTAGAATTTATGAATTTATTAGTGGAAATTGGATTCAAATGGGTAGTGATATTAATGGTGAAAGTGCTGGAGATGATTCAGGTTTTGGAGTTAGTTTAAGTTCTAATGGCTCAATTGTTGCGATTGGTGCTTATGGGAATGACGGTAACGGAAATAATAGAGGTTCTGTGAGAGCTTATGAATATAGCGGAGGAAATTGGACACAAATAGGTAATGATATAGATGGTGAAGCAGATGGTGATTGTTCTTGTATAGTAAGTTTAAGTTCTGACGGTTCAATTCTTGCTATTGGAGCATATCAGAGTAATGTTAATGGAAATGAGTCAGGACAAGTAAAAGTATTTGAATATAATTTAGGAAATTGGATACAAATAGGAAGTAGCATTGATGGTGAAGCTGCTGAAGATTGGTCTGGAGTATCTGTAAGCTTAAGTTCAAATGGTTCTATTATTGCTATTGGTGCTCCTTGGAATGATGGTAATGACACTACTGATACAGCTAGAGGTCATACTAGGATATTTGAATATATTGGTGGAAATTGGGTGCAAATGGGAAGTGATATTGATGGTGAAGAAGTAGAGGATATGTTTGGATTTTCTGTAAACTTAAATTCAGATGGAACTATTGTTGCAATTGGTGCTCCTCATTATAATGGAATCGGAACAGATGCGGGTCATGTTAGTGTATTTGGCTATAGTATGGGAAACTGGGTGCAAATAGGTAGTGTTATTTATGGAGAAGCTACTGGTGATGCATCATTCTCCGTAAATATAAGTTCAGATGGCTCTATTGTAGCTATTGGAGCTCCTTATAATTGTGGTAATGGAATAGAAGCAGGTCATGTTAGGGTATATGGAAATCCAAATGTTGGTATAAAAGAAAATACAATAAATACAGAAGTTTCAATTTACCCCAATCCCACAACAGGCCTTATAACAATTAAGAATGAAGAATGTAGAATTAATAATGCAAGTGTATTTGATATTTATGGGAAAGAAGTATTTAATACTGACGTCAAAAGCCAAAAGACAAAAATCAAAAATCAAAAGTGTGAGATAGACCTAAGCTCTAATGCAAAAGGAATATACTTTATAAAAGTAACAACTAACAAAGGTGTTGCGGTAAAGAAAGTGGTATTAGAGTAACAGCCCCACCCAGCCTCCCCAAAATGGGGAGGAGCAAAAAGTCCTCTCCTTTGGATAACTTGTCCCGAACTTGTTTCGGGAGGATTTAGGAGAGGCTCTTCTCTTACTTAATCTCTTCCTGATTAATACCATAATGATTTACACCAACAGAATAACTTGCAATTTTTTCTGTTGAAGCATTATAAATAATAAGATACAGATTTTCTTCGGCACCAAGTTCTCCACAAGTAGCAATTACTGTCTTGTCGGGCTCTACGGTAAGAGTAGTTCCGGGCACAGGGTCGTCGGGCAGCTTTGTGGTATACAACTCTATGGCTGTATCGCCAGTATTATGAATTTCAAGTTCGGTATCGGCATCAAATTTTCCTGTAAGGGCCTCTATATTAATTTTGCTATCTGGCTCTATATCGCCCTCGGCAACAATATTAGGTTCATCGTCGCTAATAGAGGTGTGAGTAGTAATATACTGAAGCTCCCAAAACCGCTTTATTTCTTCTGGATCTGCCGAAAAATGATTCATTAGCAAACCCAAATTCTCATACATAGTTTTAGCTGTTTTCACACGACTTTTTTCTAAATCTGTAGATGTTTTCTTAACAGCACCCTCGTAGGCTTGCTGTTTAACGCGAGTATCATTAAGTATATTATAAAACTCTAGAATACTCTCTGCGGTCTTTTTCAGTTCTTCGTGTTTGCTTACACTTTCGTGCAGGCTATCGAGCTGCGATATTATTATATCGTAAGGCCCGTTATGAAAAGCACTACGCCCGCCCGGAAATATCTCTATATACTCAGGTGTTTTTTCGAGATATACTGCCTGTACCTGCGCATCCCACTGTGGTATTTTCTCATTTGTAAGCTTATTAAAAGCATTAGTAAGCCTTACAGTTTGCGCCTTATACATACCCTTATTATTTATCCAAGCCATATAAGATTTGCTATACTCTAGGCGTACAGGCTTATAGCCATCATACATCTCTACAAAGAAGGGAAGCCCCCCTTGTGCCTCTGCTGCAAGCTTGCTACCATGGTCGGCAGAAAAGATATTCATTAATTTAAAACTTTCTGATGTTGCATTATCAAATTGGTTTTGTTGGTAATGCCAAATAAAAGACTCAGTACTCATAATATTATTGTTTTTAAGATTAATAATTTCGGTTCGCCTCTATATCATAAGCTATCTAAGCATATCAATGGCTTATGTTTTGTCTCTCTATTTCATTATAAAAATAATATAATACGTCTGTAATGCAAGTGTATAAGAAATATTATTTTTAACATCTCATATTTATCTGATGTTAATAAGTAGAACAATTATTCTGTAAGTATTGCCAGAACTAAGTATAGAAAGAATTTTTAAAACACTAATAGTTAATAAGATGTTGATAAATCGAAATATTTTTATATAAACAATATACTGATATGACTGATAAAAAGCGATTTTAATGCCAACCCGAAGCTTGAGGTTAACATAAAAAAGTATTTTAATGCCAACCCGAAGCTAAAGGTTTATATAAAAAAGTATTTTAATGCTAACCCGAAGCTAGAGGTTAACATAAAAAAGTATTTTAATGCTAACCCGAAGCTAAAGGTTTATATAAAAAAGTATTTTAATGCTAACCCGAAGCTAAAGGTTTATATAAAAAAGATTAAAAACCTTAACCAAAAACTAGAGATTGTGGCTATTAAGCATACTAGAAATCATATCTACGCTGGTATGTACATAAAGAAGTTTAATAATAAAAAACTTAAGCTAAAGAAATAATAGAAATTGTAGTGTTAACTGCTATAAGATTAAAGTATTTAAAAAAAAGCTGTGCTTTTTAAAATATACTTCTTTTATTTTATTAACTTTGTTAAGTGTTTAATGCAATAAAATATTCGACAACAAACGACAGTAAATGTTTATTAGTCGTTTACTGTCGTTTTTATTAAACATTATCAGTAATTTAACAAATTAACAAACTGTAGCTATAAGAAATATAACAGGCACTAGTGCCTTATATCTACTAGTTAGCGTTAATTGAAAGAAAAGATATAGTAACAACTAATAAATGAGTACTAACCTTTAAAATGATAAAAAATGAAGAAAATCATATTATTATTTTTGCTGATATGTATGATAGTAAAAACTCATGCACAGAATTATCAAATCAGCTTTGCAGGCACAGGAGCAAGCACTACTGTTGACTCTGTAAAAGTAGAAAACCTGACACAATGTACCAGTTTAAATCTTAGCGGAGACGATGTATTGCAACTCATTGTTTCATCAGGAATAAATGAATTGAACACTAGTACAAATTCGATGCATATCTATCCGAACCCAATGACAGGTACTTGTTCAATAGACTTTGAGGCTACCGATCAATGCAATACGATTTTCGGATTATATGACATCACCGGGAAAAGAATTTTACAAGTGCAGGAATCAGTATCAAAAGGACATCATACGTACTGTCTGAGTGGGATTAGCAATGGCATATATACGCTTAAAATAGAATCGGATAAATATTCCTATTCAGCAAAAATTGTAAACAGTAATGAAGCCATTGGTACGCCTGAAATAAAACATATTAAAGCAACACTGAGTGGAGATAGCCAAACTGTAAATTCGAATAATGGAATGATGAAGCGTTATAAAGGTGATAAATTGGTAATAGATATGCAATATACCTCAGGCGACATATTGAAGCTGACAGGGAAATCAGATATTTACCGTACTGTAAATATGCTTGTGCCTACCATGACTCAAACCGTTACTTTTAATTTTATTGCTTGTACAGATGCCGATGGTAATAATTATTCAGTAGTACAAATTGGTACACAGGTGTGGATGGTAGAAAACTTAAGAGTAACCCATTATAACGATAATACAACCATTCCATTAGTACCAAATGATACAGTATGGTCGAATCTTACTACGCCAGGTTATTGTTGGTATAATAATGATTATGCAACTTACGGCTCAGTTTATGGTGCATTGTACAATTGGTACACAGTAAATACAGGCAAACTTTGTCCTACTGGATGGCATGTTCCCAGTGATGAAGAGTGGACAGCTTTAGCCGATTATCTTGGAGGACAAAGCGTTGCTGGCGGCAAACTCAAAGAAACATGCACAACACTTTGGCATAGCCCTAATAATGGAGCGACCAACGAAAGCGGTTTTACGGCTTTACCTGGCGGATTCCGCAGCTACGATGGCTCGTTCTACCCTCTGGGCTTTTACGGTTACTTCTGGTCTAATACTGCAGGATGTAGTTCGGGTGGATGGTACCGGCTATTAAGATACTATTCTGCCGAAGTGTTCCGGTATCTCTACGAGGAGGAGGTTGGCTGTTCTGTTCGGTGCCTGAAGGATAATTGAATATTTGATAATAAACCAGCGGTAGAATATTTATATGAAATAGGAAAATATAAATAACCAACGAAACGCTAACACGTCCTATAGCCAATAGCCCTATGGGCTAAAGGCCATAGCCCGAAACGTTAGGCACAAGCAGAAGAAACCCCCGCTACCGCAAGATTGCATCTTGTGGTTTATTGGATAATAAAGCATCAAACAATTGTCTTATAAATAATATATAGTTCTTTTGTCCGTTATAAGAAAAATATATATTAGATAAATAAGTAAAATAAATATATAATGAGAAGACTAAGGTATCTTAAAACTAATGAGAAAATCTCTGATAGAGAAAAAGAAGATTTTATTGGTGATGTAAAACAAGTAATGCAAATTTGTTATAAAGCACATCAAAAGGCAGGAGTATTATTTCAAGGAAAACTTAATACTAGTTCTTATAATGACAACAATTTTATAATTACATTTAATAAAGATGGTAATATAATTCATGAAATATCATATAGTGATGATAAAAGAGAAATAAAAATACGTAATGACAAAAGACAATTAATTGAATCAATTGATGAAAATTTAAAACATCCTGATTGGGGTTCTAAAACAATTTATAAACACGATAAAGATGATAATCATATAGAGACAATTTCATACAACCATGATGGGAGTGTGAATTACAGAACAAGCAAAACATATAATAAAGATGGGAAATCACTTGAAGATATTTCTTATAATTCGGATGATACAATTAAAGAAAGACACGTTTATACTTATGACAAAAATGGTAATTATAGTAGTCTTATTTATTATAATGGAGATGAAAGTATTAAATCTAGTGTTGACTATAAATGTGATGAGCATGGAAATATAATAGAACAAAAAAGCAAAAATTTTGAAAAAGGTGGTGAAAAGTATGATTCGTGGCATACTAATAAATATAACAAACAAGGAAAGTGCATAGAACAAGTTGATTTTAATATGGATGGTACTGAAAAAAAGAAAAGTACTTATAAGTATGATAGTGAAGGAAATTTTATCAGAGATAAAGTTTTTGAAAAATATGACCCATTTAAAAAAGCTGCCGGAGAAACAGAAGAAACAGAATTTGATAAAGAAGGCAACTGGATTAAAAAAACGACATTCTTAAATAAAATCCCTACAAATATATACATACGAGAAGTAAATTATTTTAAAGATAAAAAACAAAAAGAATTTATACATCCTATTACTTTATTAAAAGAAGAAGAAATTGAAGATGTAGATAAATACACACGTCCAGATGATTTTGAAGACGAAGAAGCAAAATGGTTGGTTGAAGGGAATTCACCTCCAGAGAGTTTCCCTTTTTTGCGTTATTATATTCTACGCTTTAAGGAAATGCCTTCAAAAATAACTTATTCAGGATCAAGTATTGAAGCAATCGCATTATTAAATATACTTAAAAAAAATATGAATGCTTATGAAGCTCATTCATATTGTACTGTCTGGAATGGCAGAGAACGATTAGTTAGATATACATTAACTTTTCCTGGTTATAATTATATATTACATGCTTTGCATATTCAACAAGAAAATGCAGATAAATATGAAGTACCAGAAGAAGTAAGAGATAATGTAGATTCTGATAGATTTAATTATAATGCTTCTACAAGCAATTTTGAGCTTTTACGTCCAAGTGTAATGAGTGGAAAACGTGATGAATATTTTGAAGAAGAACTTCAAGAATTTATTGAAATGTGTACGCTCAGAAAAGTGCCCGATAAGCCAACTATACAGATGATAGAAGTAAGAGGAAATTCATTTGACATGGTTGAGCATGCTGTTGATGATGATTTTGAAATAAAAGACCTAAATGTTAATTATGGCTACGGATTTGAAAAGTTTCATAAAGAACTAATGAGTAGATTTAATACTGATACTAAAGGATTGGTTCTTTTTCATGGTCAGCCTGGCACCGGTAAAACTTATTACATTCGTCATTTACTCCGAAAAATGGTTTCGAGCAATAACAAGATTGTTATTTATATGCCACCTAATATGGTTGACCATTTAGTAGAACCAGGATTTATGACTTTTCTAACTGATAAAATTAAACGTTGGAGCGAAGATGGATTTTTCTCTGTCTTGCTTATTGAAGATGCAGAACCATTACTTGCAAAGCGACAAGAAGGTGTACGTATTCAGGGAGTAACAAACTTGCTTAATATTAGTGACGGTATTTTAAACGATATATTAAACCTTCAAATTATTTGTACTTTTAATGTTGACTTAAAAAAATTAGATAGTGCCTTACTTCGTCCAGGACGACTTATTGCACGAAAAGAATTTAAACCACTTAGTGAATTAGATGCAAACCTATTAGCACAGCGACTTGGAATTGAATATCTTTTTACTAAACCTGTTACAATAGGTGAAGTATATTCTAAGATGAAGAATAAAAATACACTTATTCATGACGTAGATTCAGAAAAAGGAGCCTCTACTGTTGGTGATGATTTTTAAAAAACGAATCAAATACCAAGAGTTTGCTAATTGTATTACTCATCTTATAGGATTAATGGCTGCTATTACTTTTGCAGCAATTCTTATTACCCAATCTTCGTATTTGGGAGATGCTTGGCATATAATTAGCTATAGTGTTTTTGGAGGAGGAATGATTTTACTTTATCTGGCATCAACCATATTTCATAGTGCAAAAAATATACGCAAAAAGGTTTATCTAAATCGCTTTGACCATTCATCAATATACATTCTAATTGCTGCCACATATACCCCGGTAACACTTGTTTCAATAAGAGGAGGCTTTGGATGGGTTATTTTTGGATTAATATTGCTATGGGTTGGTTAATAATTATTGCAATTGTGCCAATTATAAAAAGTATGTCAAACAATTCTCTATTGTTTCTACTTGTAGGTTGCTTGAGCTATTTCATAGGTACTTATTTTTATATTAAAAAAAACATCCCATTCGGACATAGTATTTTTCATCTATTTATTCTTGGTGGCACGATATGTCATTTTTATGCAATTTATTATATATTGATTCCTTAATCGTCAGAAAAATTATGAATTTTTCTGGTTAAGTAGACTTCCTTTTTTGTTTTAAAACTTATTGTAAGTATTTTTATAGGCGAATTCGAGATAATTACTTGATTGAAACATTTGAAAATTGGAGAAGAAAACTGGAGCAGATTGACGACGTAGTGGTAATGGGTGTTAAAATATAAACTATGAGAACAATATTTATTGCCATAATATTCATACTCCCTCTCCTTGCAGGAGAGGGTTGGGGTGAGGTCAAAGCACAAGACAGAGTAAACCTCGACAGTTTATTTACAGCCTTTAAGCAGGCAAAACACGATACTACACGTATTAAGACTTATTTGAATATCGGAGACATCTTTGAGCACCAAATACCTGATACAGCCCTGTATTTTTACAACAAAGCACTTGAACTTTCGCAGAAAACAAAGAATAATAAATTAACAGCAAAATCTTTACGTTATATCGGCATTGTTCACCAATCTCAGGGCAGCTACGATAAGGCAATAGAGTATTATCTTAAATCATTAAAAATTTACGAAGAACTCGGCGATAAAAAAGGAATGTCTAAGTCTTACAACAATATCGGCCTTGTTCACAAAAATCAGGGACTTTACGACAAGGCAATAGAGTATTTTCTAGAATCATTAAAAATTAATAAAGAAATGGGCAACAAAAAATTAGTGTCCAGTAATTATAACAATATTGGAGTTGTTCACGATTATCAGGGCAGCTATGACAAGGCAATAGAGTATTATCTGAAATCATTAAAAATTAACGAAGAACTGGGCGATAAAAATGGAATGTCAAACAGTTACGGCAATATCGGAAATGTTCACTATTCTCAGGGACTTTACGACAAGGCAATAGAGTATTATCTGAAATCATTAAAAATTAACGAAGAACTGGGCGATAAAAAAGGAATGTCAAACAGTTACGGCAATATCGGAAATGTTCACAAAAAACAGGGTCTTTACGACAAGGCAATAGAGTATTATCTAAAATCATTAAAAATTTACGAAGAAACAGGCGATAAATATGGTATAGCTTTGGTCTATGGCAATATAGCAAGCCTGCATATTACGCTTGCAGATTCAACAGCCTTGTCGGAAAGACAGAGAAACAATTACATGAATAAAGCGGTGGAGTATGGGAATAAGGCTTATAATTTGGCACTGGAAATTGATGCTGTTCCAATGCAAAACGATGTAGCAGTTATTTTACAAAAAGCATATACAAAACTTGGCAGATATAAAGAAGCCATAAAATATGCAGAGATATTTATTGCCACACAAGATAGCATGTTTAGCGAAGAAAAAACCAAAGCACTTGCCGAAATGGGCGCCAAATACGAGACAGAGAAAAAGCAATTACAGATAGAAAAGATGGAAAATCAAAAAGAGCTTGATAATAAAACTATTGAAGTTCAAAAAGCAGAAAATAGAAAACAATTAATAATTATTATTTCAGCCATTGCCGGATTCCTCATAGTACTGATATTTTCTATTATACTTCTTAGAATGTTTAGCCAAAAACGAAAAGCTAATATTTTATTAGCAGAACAAAAAGCAGAGATAGAAGAAAAGAACAGAGACATAATGGATTCTATTACTTATGCAAAACGAATACAATCTGCAATTTTACCACCTCAAAAGCTTGTTAAGGAATATCTGAAAGAATCATTTATACTTTACAAACCCAAAGACATAGTGGCAGGAGATTTTTATTGGATTGAGCATAAGGATGGTAAGGTGTTGTTTGCCGCTGCAGATTGTACAGGTCATGGAGTACCCGGAGCTATGGTATCTGTGGTTTGCAACAATGGTCTTAACCGTTCTGTTCGTGAAAATGGCTTAACAGAGCCCGGAAAGATACTTGATAAAACCAGAGAAATAGTAATACAGGAATTTGAAAAGAGCGAAGAAGAAGTAAAAGATGGAATGGATATAGCAATATGTTCACTCGAAGGAAACAGGCTTCAATATGCAGGAGCGCATAACCCGCTTTGGATAATAAGAAATGGAGAGATACTGGAAACCAAAGCAGACAGACAACCAATAGGTAAATCAAGGCTAACAGAGCCTTTTACAACTCATACAATAGAACTACAAAAAGCCGATAGTATTTACATATTTTCCGATGGATATGTAGACCAGTTTGGTGGAGAAAAAGGTAAAAAATTTAAAGCTAAAGCATTTAAAGAACTGCTTATAAATATTCAAAACAAAACAATGGAAGAACAAAGGTTATTGATTGATGATACATTTGAAAACTGGAGAGGCGAATTGGAGCAGATTGACGACGTAGTGGTAATGGGTGTAAAAATATAAAATAGGTTTTTTATAATTGGTAAAAGAAAATTAAAGGAAAAATGCAGGAAATCCCGAACTAGAATTGTTTGCGTAGTGCAGCGAAGCATTACAAATTCTTCATCGGGATTGATGATGTTTGTGTAATAGGCGTTAGAATATGATACAAAGTTTATCCTGAGCTTGTCGAAGGGTGTAATTGGGGTAAGAATTTAAAAATAATAACAATGAAAAAAACGAATAAAGTGCAGGAACAACTTAATTCTGAAACAATAACCAAGCTCCCTCTCTTTTGGAGAGGGTTGGGGAGAGGCTTTTTATTTCTTTTCATAATATTTATACTCCCTCTCCTTTTAGGAGAGGGCTGGGGTGAGATCATAGCACAAGACCAAAACAAAACAGACAGCTTAAACAATGAACTAAAAAAAAGCAAACAGGATACAAACAGGGTAAATTTGTTAATTGGTTTATCAGAAATTTACCAAAGCATTGATCTTGATACTGCACTACTGTATGGCACTAAGGCATTGACTTTATCAGAAAACCTTTCTGATAAAAAAGGACAATCTAAAGCCTACCATTGTATAGGAGTAGTTCATTATTATCACGGTAATTATGCCCTGACCCTTGAGAACTGGCAGAAAGCATTAAAAATACGTGAAGAATTAAAAGATAAAAAAGGAATGTCTGCCTCTTACAACAATATCGGAATTGTTCACGAAAATCAGGGCAATTACGATAAGGCAATAGAGTATTATCTAAAAGCATTAAAAAATTTCGAAGAAACCGGGGATAAAAAAGGAATGTCCGGCTGTTATATGAATATCGGTATCGTTCATAAAAGCCAGGGCAACTACGACAAGGCAATAAAATATTCTCTTAAATCATTAAAAATTGAAGAAGAATTAGGCGATAAAAATGAAATGTCAGCCTGTTACAACAATATCGGTAATATTCACAGTAATCAAGGCAGCTACGCCAAGGCAATAAAATATTATCTTAAATCATTAAAAATTAGAGAAGAACTCGGCAACAAAAGAGGTATGTCTAGCTGTTACAACAATATCGGAGAGATTCATCGTGAACAAGGCAGCTACGACAAGGCAATAGAATATTACCTTAAAGCTTTAAAAATTAATAAAGAAACTGGTAATAAACGATGGATGTCAAATAATTACAACAATATCGGCATCGTTCACTCTAATCAGGGCAGCTACGACAAGGCAATAGAATATTATCTTAAATCATTAAAAATAGACGAAGAAATTGGTAACAAAAAAGGTGTGTCCAGCTGTTACAACAATATCGGCAGCGTTTACCATAACCAAGGCAGCTATAACCAAGCAATAGAACATTATCAGAAAGCATTAAAAATTAGAGAAGAACTTGGTGATAAAAATGGCATAGCTATGATTTATGGCAATATTGCAAGCCTTAGTGTTGCTTTATCTGATTCTGCTGCTTTAACAGAAAACCAGAAAATTAAATACCTGAACAAAGCTGTAGAATACGGAAATAAAGCTATTGAACTGGCAAAGGAAATTAAAGCTATACCATGGGAAAATAAAGCTGCAAATACTCTTATGAATGCTTATAAAAAACTTGGCAGATATAAAGATGCAATAAAATATGCAGAGATTTTTATTACTACCAAAGACAGCATGTTTAGCGAAGAAAAAACCAAAGCCCTTGCCGAAATGGGTGCAAAATACGAAACAGAGAAAAAGCAATTGCAGATAGAAAAGATGGAAAAACAAAAAGAGCTGGATAATAAAACTATTGAAGTTCAAAAAGCAGAAAATAGAAAACAATTAATAATTATTATTTCAGCCATTATTGGGTTTATAATAGTTTTGGTATTTTCTATTATACTTCTTAGAATGTTTAGCCAAAAACGAAAAGCCAATATTTTATTAGCAGAACAAAAAGCAGAGATAGAAGAAAAGAACAGAGACATAATGGATTCTATTACTTATGCAAAACGAATACAATCTGCAATTTTACCACCTCAAAAGCTTGTTAAGGAATATCTAAAAAATTCATTTATCCTTTACAAACCAAAAGATATAGTAGCCGGCGACTTTTACTGGATGGAGCATAAAGATGGAAAGATACTTTTTGCAGCAGCCGATTGTACCGGGCATGGTGTGCCAGGAGCTATGGTATCTGTTGTTTGCAACAATGGTCTTAATCGTTCTGTTCGTGAACATGGATTAACTGTACCAGGAAAGATACTTGATAAAACCAGAGAAATAGTAATACAAGAATTTGAGAAAAGCGAAGAAGAAGTAAAAGACGGAATGGATATAGCAATATGTTCACTCGAAGGAAACAGGCTTCAATATGCAGGAGCGCATAATCCGCTTTGGATAATAAGAAATGGTGAGATACTGGAAATCAAAGCAGACAGACAGCCTATAGGAAAATCGAGAATATCAGAGCCATTTACAACGCATACTGTACAGCTAGAAAAAGGAGATACACTTTATATATTCTCCGATGGTTATGTAGACCAGTTTGGTGGCGAGAAAGGTAAAAAATTTAAATCAAAGGCATTTAAAGAATTACTGATTAGTATTCAGGATCGACCAATGGAAGAACAAAGAATATTAATTGATGATACATTTGAAAACTGGAGGGGCGAATTGGAGCAGATTGATGATGTTTGTGTAATAGGAGTAAAAATATAAGTTATGAGAATTCTATTTATTACCATATTATCCCTTTCTGTTAGCCTAAATGGTTTTACTCAAAATCAGCATTTAATTGATAGCTTAAGACAAGAATTGACTAATGTTATAGAGGATACAAATAAAGTAAATACACTTAACGGTCTTGCTGTTGAATATCAAAGAATAAATCTCGATACATCACTTATTTATTCAGAACAAGCGTTACAATTATCAACTAAGCTGAAATATAAAGAAGGAATGTCTTACTCATATTATAATATAGGCATTGTTCATTATTACCATAGTGATTATGATCTTACAATAAAAAACTGGGAAGCACAATTGAAAATTACCGAAGAGCTTGGTGATAAGCAAGGTTTGTCTAGTTCTTTTCAAAATATTGGGATTGTTTATGATGAGCAAGGATCTTTCGATAAAGCTATATCATATTATCTAAAATCGTTAAAATTATACGAAGAACTTGGAAATAAACAAGGAATGTCAGATTCGTACAATAATATTGGGATTGTTCACAAAGAGCAAGGTTCGTACAATAAAGCGATATCATATTATTTAAAATCACTAAAAATATACGAAGAACTTAGTAAGTCATCTGACCTTGCATTATCTAAAGAGGGTAAAAATGGAATATCTGCCACATACAACAATATAGGTGTTGTTCATTTTTCTCAAGGTTCTTATAAAAAATCAGTATCATATTATTTAAAATCTCTTGAAATATACAAAGAACTAGATGATAAAAAAGGGATGTCAAACGCTTTTAACAATATTGGTAATGTGAAAAAAGCCCAGGGGAATTATGATAATGCAAATTCCTATTATCTTAAATCTATTGAAATCAGAGAAGAGATTGGCTATAAAAATGGGCTTGCATCATCATATAGAAATATGGCGAGTTTAAATTTAATACTTGCTGATTCTTTTGCTTTAAACGAAAATCAGAAGATTGAATATTTAAACAATTCCATTATGTATGGTAATAAAGGCTATGAAATTGCAAAAGAAATTAAAGCAATGCCAATGGAGAATAGTGTTACTAAGCAACTTATGGATGCTTATGTGAAATTCGGGGATTATAAAAAAGCTATTTTCTTTGCCAATATATATATGGCTACAAATGATAGCTTGTATAATGAGGAACAAACTAAGGAACTAGCAAGTTTAGAAGCTAAATATAAATATGAAAAGCAAAAAGCTATTGATGATGCAGAAAATGAAAAGTTAGTTGCAATTGAAAAAGAAGAAAAGGAGAAGCAAATAATATTAACTTATTCAACTGCTGCTGGATTGGGGTTGGTTATTGTCTTTCTAATTTTTGTATTTAATAGATTAAAAATAACCAGAAGACAAAAAAGATTGATAGAGGAGCAGAAAAAAGAAGTTGAAAAGCAAAAAACTGTAATTGAAGTTGCACACGACCAGCTTGAAGAAAAGAATACAGAGATAATGGATTCTATAACTTATGCCAAACGTATTCAGTCAGCCATACTACCACCTTCTAAATTGGTAAAAGAATACCTTAAAGAATCATTTATACTTTACAAACCAAAAGACATAGTAGCTGGTGATTTTTACTGGATGCACTGCCTGCCGGCAGGCAGGGAACACAAAGACGGCAAAGTACTGTTTGCAGCAGCCGATTGTACAGGTCATGGAGTGCCGGGAGCTATGGTAAGTGTGGTTTGCAACAATGCACTTAATCGTTCGGTGCGTGAATATGGTTTAACAGACCCGGGAAAGATACTTGACAAAACCAGAGAAATTGTAATACATGAATTTGAAAAGAGTGAAGAGGAAGTAAAAGACGGTATGGATATTGCTCTTTGCTCTCTTGAGTTTTCGGATGGAAAGGTGAGGCTTCAATATGCCGGAGCCAATAATCCTTTATGGATAATTAACCCTAATCGAAAAGAATGGCCTAAAGAAGTCCTCCCTTTTGGGGAGGATTTAGGAGGGGCTGAAATTAAAGCAAACAAACAACCAATAGGCAAGTTTGATAATCCTTTGCCATATACTACTCACACATTTGAATTGGAAAAAGGAGACAGTCTCTATATTTTCTCAGATGGTTATGTAGACCAGTTTGGAGGCGAAAAAGGCAAGAAGTTTAAAGCCAAAGCTTTTAGAGAACTACTACTTGGCATACAAGATAAGTCAATGGAAAATCAAAGATTACTTATTGACGAAACATTTGAAAACTGGAGAGGCGAACTGGAACAGATTGATGATGTTTGTGTAATTGGAGTGAAAGTTTAAAAACAAGAACAATGAAAAAAACAAATAAAACATCCAATGTTCAGGTTTGTGAAAATTTTACAGAATATGAAACAATAAGCAAGTTCCCTCTCTTTTGGAGAGGCTTTTTATTTCTTTTCTTAACATTTATACTCCCTTTCCTCTTAGTAAATGGTTGGAGTGAGGTCAGAGCACAAGACAGGCATAAACTCGATTCATTCATGGATGTGTATAATAATGCAAAACACGATACAACACGCATAAAAACCTATTTGAACATAGGTGATGTTTATGAATATTTTATCCCTGATTCAGCCATGTTTTATTATCAGAAAGCGGTAGATTTGGCAGGAAAAAGTCTGTCTGCTCATTCCTCCAACTTTCCTCAAACGTCGGATGTTTTGGCCTCACTCAAAGCTAAATCCATTCGCTATATCGGTATTATTCACAGCACCCAAGGCAATTATGATAAGGCTGTTGCTAATTATCTGAAGTCATTAAAAATTTACAGAAAATTAGATAGATTTAATTCAGAGAATGTCGAATGGAAAAACGGAATGGCAGCCTGTTATAATAATCTTGGTATTGTTCACGATAATCAGGGCAGTTTTGACAAAGCAATTAAGAATTATCAGAAGGCTTTAAAGATCTTCGAAAAATTAGGGGATAAACAGGGAATGTCAGGCAGTTACATAAATATAGGTATTATTCACAGGAACCAGAGCTGTTATAACAAGGCTATTGAGAATTATCAGAAAGCTTTAAAAAATAGAAAAGAATTAGGAGATAAAAATGGAATGGCAGCCTGTTATTTAGGTATCGGGGTTGTTCACTCTGACTATGGCAGTTACGACAAAGCTATTTCTAATAATCTGAAGGCTCTAAAAATTTTCGAAGAATTTGGAAATAAAAAAGGAATGGCATCATGTTATGGTAATATTGGTGTAGGTTACAATGATCAGGAAATTTATGACAAATCTATAGAGTATTTTATGAAGTCTTTAAAAATTTATGAAGAATTAGGACATAAAAATGGAATGGCAGCCTGTTACATCAATATTGGTATTATTCACAGTAATCAGAATAGTTTTGATAATGCAATTAAGGATTATCAGAAGTCTTTAAAAATTTATGAAGAATTAGGGAATAAAAATGGAATAGCATCCTGTTATACCAATATCGGGATTATTCACTCTAATAATGGCAGCTATGACAAGGCTATTGAGTATTATCTAAAGTCTTTAAAAATTTTCGAAGAATTTGGAGATAAAAAAGGTGTAGCTTCTATTTATGGTAATATTGCTTCCTTTCATATCATCCTTGCCGATTCATCAACAAACATAGGTATTGGTGGGCGGGTAGCTCATCTTGATTCAGCATTGACGTACGGAATTAAGGCTTATGATCTTGCTGTGGAAATAGGTGCAGTTCCGAATCAAAATAATGCAGCCGCACATTTGCAAAAAGCCTATACTAAGCTTGGCAGATATAAAGAGGCTGTAAAATATGCTGAGATATTTATAACAACCAAAGATAGCATGTTCAATGAGGATAAAACAAAAGCCCTTGCTGAAATGGGTGCTAAATACGAATCTGAAAAAAAGCAGCTTGAAATTGATAAGATGGAAAAACAAAAAGAGCTTGACCGTAAAATCATAGAAGCACAACATGCCGAAAACAGAAAACAACTTATAATTATTATTTCTGCAATTACTGGGCTTATAATAGTTCTGGTATTTTCTATTATACTTCTTAGAATGTTTCGACAAAAACGAAAAGCTAATATTTTGCTTTCGAAACAAAAACAAGTAATAGAAGAAAAAAACACAGAGATACTGGATTCTATAAACTATGCCAAACGTATTCAATCTGCCATACTACCACCTGCTAAAGTTGTAAAAGAATATTTGAAAGAATCATTTAT